>Ga0209417_1000062_pt1 | contig 291850 bp, 231 predicted proteins | sample RifGroF2_FD_184002 | JGI IMG/M metagenome (GOLD analysis project Ga0209417, IMG submission 184002) | Groundwater microbial communities from Rifle, Colorado, USA - Groundwater F2 (SPAdes) (version 2) | ecosystem: Environmental > Aquatic > Deep subsurface > Groundwater | place: Rifle, Colorado... | reverse complement strand
TTTTTCCATCGAAATTTTGCTTTTTGAGCTCGATTTTTTTGTTTCTTTGAGTCTTCATAGGGTCTTTGTTTAAGTTGAACATTTAAAAATTTGTAGCAAATATAATTTGACTACTTGTTGCAACTTCCTCAAAGACCTTTTTTATTACATGGATACTCTTTTTATACAACGGACTTTTTTTTTGTTGATTTTCGCTGCCGACGCTTCGACTCCGCTCAGCGTGACAGCAACTTAAAGTGTCATTTTTTATTTAGGTTGCGAGGCGCGCATCGCTGGATGTCTCTGAATGACAGCGGCGGAGCGCTGCTCCTGTCTACTCTTCGACGGAGTTTATCCTGCTGCGGACACTTCGACTCCGCTCAGTGTGACAGCAGGCAGGGCTCAGAATGACAGCGGCTGGGCTCCGTGAAAATGGCTTCAGTCGCAGACTGAGAGACATTCATCAGTTGAAATCCAAAGACCTGCAGAGGGCGTTTAATCCGTGCATTCCGTGCAATCCGTGGACAAAAAATTTAGACGCGGAATAACGCGGAATATATTGTACCCATTGAATCGGTCTTCACCGCAGGTGAAGGCTGATTCAAATTCGCGTGCATAAGACCTGCTGAGGAAAGCAAAATTATTAGCGAAGATTCGCGGAATTCGCGGAAGAAAAAGTGGAGTGGTGAATACACTGTCACGGATTGCAAATCCGCGCCAGTGTGAGTCACGCGTCAACGTATAACGTTGCATGCAGGAGACGCGCGCCCAATGGAGACTGTATTAGCGAGGACTGTAGGGGTTTTCGGCGAGATCCCCTGACGGTACCGTCCGGGGAACTATATACTTAAAATTTTATTCCGGCATCGAACATAATCATTCGGCCCGGGCAGCACTGGCCTTTGCTGTCGGTGTAGAGCTCATCGGCCATATTGACTACCGAAGCAGAAACGATCCAGCGTTTTTTTAACGTGTATGACAATTTTACATCGGCTGTAAAATAAGCATCGTACTCAGCCGGCAGGCCGTATTTTTCATCAGGGGTGTTGGTATCGTTCACCCAGCGCGAACCCACATAGCGGGCGTTGACCGAAAGACCGGCGTTTTTGTATTGATACTGCAGACCAATGTTGGTCAGAAGCGCAGGAACATTGCTCAGATACAAACCGCTGATATCGGTCTGCTGAGCCATTGCAGGCGTGTATTCCGTTACTGTTGAATGCGCAAAGGCATAATTAAAAAATGCATTCAGGCTCCTGTTTATTTTCCAGGAAAAATCAATTTCGGCACCGGCAATCTGAACTTCAGAAACATTGGATGTAACAATGACCGGCGCTGCGTAGCCCATGTCGACTGTGTCTCCGGTAGATACAGGGTACATGAAATTCTTTCCCATGCTGAAATATACAACCGGTTCAATGGTGATTTTTGTATTGACTTCGTGGCGATAACCGATCTCGAAATTATCGAGTGTTTCGGGAACAAGATTAGAATTGGCCACCTGAAAACCGCCACGGGTCTTGCCTGAACGGCACAGGTCATCGAGAATCGGTGCGCGGAAACCATGTGCGTATGAAATATAAATTCGTTTATTTTCTTTCATCCTGAACTGCAGTGCGACCTTCGGACTCAGCGAATGCCACTGCTTTTCAGCCATGTTGTCATTTTCGTATAACAACAAATACATATTATTCATTCCCGGATTTTCGATTGAAAAGCGGCCATCGTGAAAACCGGCATAATCGTAACGTAGTCCTGCAACGAGCTTCCAGCGCTCTTTTCCGAAAACGAATTCATCCTGAGCAAACAACGCAAGCATATCCATGATGCCGGTATTGATGACTTTATCGGTAGATGTGTGATATACGTCAGCCGCATCTACTGCGCCCTGTCGTACTTCAAAACCTGTAGTGAGCTTGTTTGATTCTCCAATATCTCTGCTGCCATGAGCAATGATTCCAACATCTGTTCTGCGTGAATCAACGTCGTAGAGCGTGTATTCGCCCGCTTTGACATACTCATTTATTTTTGCATAATTCTCGCGCAGATAAAATCCACTTGCGGTCAGTTTCCATTTCCCGGCTTCAGTTCTGTAGTGGCTGCGTATATGATAGCTGTCGTGTTCTGAGAAAGAGCCCAGTTCTTCATACACCTTTTCTCCCCCGCCCCGTTCATCGTCGAACAACATTCCACTGATCCAGAAATGACTTTTTGCGCTGAATTTATAACCGCCTTTCAGCGAAAACATTTTTTCTTTGAGAAATGCAGGCACGGTGTATTCGGTGCGCATATAATCCGGTTCGCTTATGTAACCGTCGCTTTCACGCCAGAATGCGCTACCGGACCAGAAAAAGCCACGGTCAGCCGTTTTACCTAGAAAGCTGTTGACAGCCATATCTCCGGAAATTGTATTGAATGTGCTGTAGCCAATTTTAACCCGTCCTGCAATTTTCTCTTCCGGAATTGCAGAGATAATATTGATTACACCACCCATTGCATTTCCGCCATACAAGGCCGATGAAGGACCTTTCACAATTTCCATGCGATCGACCAGCAGAGGATCAACCAGGTTGAAATTCACCGTGCCGCCATCCGATTTATTGATGGGAATTCCATCGAGAAGCACCAGTGTTCTACCCTGCTCGCTGCCTGATAAACCACGCATGGTGACCACCGATTTAGCAGCGAATATTCCCATTGGACGATCGATCATTACACCCGAAGAATAAATGAAAGCATCGTCAATACTTTGCAATGGTAATGCATGCAACGCGGTGGAATCAATCAGGGTGACTTTCTGCGGAATCTGCATGGGGTCACATTCTTCGCGTGTTGCAGTGATACAGACCGTTGAAACATTGTATGTAAGTGGGACCAATGAAAAAGAAAAAATCTTTGCGTTCTCTGAAGTCAGTTCTTTCGCTGGTTTTCGCAGCAATGAATAGCCAATGTGCGATATCTCAAGCGTATCATCTGAAAAAGTTGAAAAGCGTATAGAAAAAGTTCCGTCGGATTTTGTGATTGTTCCTGTTTTATCTTTTAACCAACGTACCGACGCACCTGATATAGCGGTTTTAGCCGATGCATCAGATACATATCCAAAAATCATTCGCTGACCAAAGGACAACAAAGGAGTAAGGAATAATAAAATTAGAAGAAACTTTTTCATTTTCGAATGTGATAAAAGAATAATGAGGATGTCTCAAAATTCAAACTTCAGAGCAAAAACAACATTCCACCGTCCGATGCGACGAAGGAGCTGAAGGACATGGAACCGTTGTTTTTGCAATTGTTACGACGGTTCCATGTCCGCCAGCTGGCGGACGGTGGAATGTCGTAACAAACCGCTATTTTGAGACAGCCTCATAACAATATTATTCTACAATCAGACTTTGAGTTTTGACATTGTTGTCAACTGAAATCATACGAATCATATAATGGCCAGCAGCCAGATTGCTGATGTCGATGCACTGTGCAGGATTGCTGATCTGTGAAACAACACGGCCATCGTTGCTGTAAATATAAAGAACAGAAACATTTTCATTGTTTTCAATATTCAAAACATCAGTGGCAGGATTCGGAAATACGCGGGTATGTGTCAGACTGTTTTCACCAACAGCTGTGTTGTTCTGACCAAGAATAAAAATGTCATCGATCTTTACCACACCCAAGGAATCGACAGGATTTCCAGCTGTATTTGTATTGGTGATGCTCAGAAAACGAACATACACCGATTGCGATGCATTCCATGTTTCAGAAGGAAGATTCCATCCGTTGATTGCACCGGTTGTCCAGTCATTGGCAACGGTTACGGTGTCCGTACTTACATCAGTCCATGTTCCGGAACTGCTGATTTTGTATTGCACCTTGAAATATTTCGGGCCGGCATTGGTGCCGCCACTGCGCATTTTTGCATACAAAACAAGGTTGTTGTAGTAGCCCGTTTTGAATTTGATGGAGAAATATTTGTCATTCATTCCGTTTTCCCAGCTGTTTGCGGTAGCAGCATAGGTCGTTGCACCATTTGTAAGAAAAACTGAGTCGGATGTTCCGGCTGATTCTGATTCAAAACGAATGTCGTAGCCAATGTTCAGTGTGTCTCCAATGGTTGCATCCAGACTGTCAAGGCCAACCTCAACCGGAAATGTGAATCCGATTACGGTATCCATCTGAGCAAAACTAATTGTGCTGAAACTCAGCACTGCGACAAAGAGAAGTAAAACTTTTTTCATGTTCTTGTTTTTTGTTATTGTTGGATTTTAATTTCAATCGACATTGTGCCCGTGTCGGCCTGGTCGGCGGAAATCACTTTTATCAGGCCCTTTTTGCCATCGGCAGTCATGAACGGAATAATTTTTCCGGCCAGCGCAAATTTGCATTTCTGATTCACAAAAGTCGGATTATATGCGGCCAGGAGCAGACTGTCGTTGGTGCATGCATCGAATTGCGCTGCTGAAATAAGATCGTAATCCGAAGTGTGATAATCATACAAGGTTGCATTCTGAACAGGCCAGTCCGCTATTGACGGATATTGTGCCTGCGCATCGGCTTGTGCAGGACAGACAAGTGTTGGTGACGGAGTTCCGCTGCTTAAATAAAAATATACTATTATATCAACATCGCTCTCCTGCCCGGAAACGGTAGCCTCATTGTAAATATTTCCGGTGACGGGATCAAGGTAATGCCCTGCTGATGCGTTGTTCTGGTATCCCAGCACCAGATTCGAAAAATGATATATCGAGCCAAAACCGCTCAGCGTGTCACGAAAAACGGTAAATGAAGCTGTGGTTGTATTCCTGTTGTAATCCATCACGGTGATTACAAATGTCTCTTCGTCAGCGATGCCTTTGAAAAATATTTTTGTAGCATCGAATGTCTTACTGTTCATGCCTTCGTCATAGATGGTCGAAGAGCCTTCATCACTCACCACATCTACTTTGAAGTAAGTCAGATTTGACGAAATCCCTTCAGCATGAACTGCAAAACAAATAGTGTCGTTAATAGCCAGCACGGCGCTGTCCGACACATAAGCGCCGCCCAATTGCAGTTGCAGAATTGGAGGTGTCGTCGTATCGTCGTCCTTACGGCATGAAGTGAACGCCGCAAACAATACCAAAACCGATATAAATACACTTGTTTTCATATATTCAACGAGTTATGCATATATATGCATATCGATTGCAAAAGTAGTAAAATTCAATTAGCTGAAGCAATTTTGTTCGAGTCTTCAAAGTTTGACATTAATTCTCGCCGACACAAATCGTCCCGGACTGAGGTAACCTTTCTTGTCGATGAACTGCGTGTCGAAAAGATCATTGACTGACAAGCCAATGTTGTAGTTCTTGATTCGCGCTCCCAATGTGACATTGACAACATGATAGTCGTCAGTAATGCCTGAATTTTCATCATCCAGAAAAGTTTCACCGGTATAACGATATTCAGTTGACAAAGTGAGAATTTTGTATTTCATACGCACGTCAACCGACAACAGGTGTTTCGGAACTTCAGCCATATAAAGTCCGGATAAGTCTGCATCTCCCTCAAGCGCTTTGTATTTCGTAATTTTTGATTCGTTGAACGAATATGCAGCCTGTGCTGAAAGCCATTTCAGCGGATCGTACGTCAATGCCAATTCAAATCCGGCAACCGTTCCCTGCGAAACATTTCTTTTCTGAATCATCGGCTTTGGGCCATCACTCAGTATTTCAACGGAGTCGCCTGTCCAAACCTGATAAATCATATTGTCTGCAATGGAATAAAATACTGTTGGTTCAATATTAATTTTTTCGGAGAACTGGTACTGAATGCCGGTTTCAACATTATATAGTACTTCCGGCTCAAGAAACGGATTGGCAACTTTTATTCCTTTGCGAATTTTTCCGGAGCGCGTCATGTCATCAATCGTAGGCGGCATGAAGCCCTTGGATACTGAAGCATAGGCATTCAACTTATTGGAAAAATTGATTTTGTATGCTACTTTTGGGCTTAAACTATGCCATGTACTTTTTGGATGCTGCCCGGAATATGGGATGAGAAAATCGCTGAGTGCTGTTGGATTTTCAATCAGAATTTCACCCTGGCTGTATTGCCCGAAATCGTATCTCAGTCCGGCTTGCAGCAATGAACGCTTTCCGATTTTCTTTGATGCTTGTGTGAAAATCGCTGCAAAATTATGCATCCCGAAAAAATAAATTTCATCGGTTGCTGTCAGATACAGATTCGCACCATCTTCAACAGAAAATTTATAATCAAATCCACTTACTATTTCAAGCCCGCTTTTGATGCGGTTTTCAACGGTTGTCCAAATTCCTGCATCAATTTTCTTTGTCGGATTTTCGGAGAGTTTGTATTCGCTGTAACTATTAATGCTTTCGCTCTGATTGAAATAATTTTCGTGATTGACAAACGCAACTGCATTCCAGGTGCTTTTCTTTTTGACGACATGATAACGCAAACTGCCCATCCATGTCTGAAAATCATCGTAGTTTCCATTCACTTCAAAAATGCTGGTACCTAAACCAGACCGGAATCCTGAACCAAGCGCTGAGAGCTCGATTCGGGCACTATCGCTGATTAAATATCCGGTTTTCAGATATGCATTATACTGATTTAAAAAACACTTCGAAGAGTAATCATTTCGTACTTCCTCCGGATCGAGATAATATCCATCGCCTTGCATTGTTGAAAGACTGAGCCATGCATAAGGTTTCTTTACTTTCGCCGGCGTTGTTAATCTGAAACTTATTCCCTGCGTATTAAACTGAGAAATAAAAAAATCAGCTTCAGCACTTTCCTTATCCGACGCAGAGCCAGTAATCAGGTTGATGGTACCGGTCATTGCATTGTTGCCATACATGCTGGATCCAGGGCCTTTCACTACTTCAATTTTTTCGAAAGCCCCGTTGGGAAGCAGGTTCCAGTTGACTCCCCCGCCTCCGGATTTATTCAGAGGAATTCCGTCAAGCATTACCAGAACACGCGAAGCACTTCCCATGCCGCGCATGGTTACACTTGCGTTTCGTGAATACATGCCCCAGCTGCGGTTTACATACATACCGGGTACCGATCTCAGGACCTCATCAATATTGGTTGACGGCGAACTTTGGATGGTTGTGGAATTAATTATATTCATTCGCGCCGGCACATCTTCTGTGTTTTTCTCGACACGGTCGGATGTGATAACCACCGGATTTATCTGATGGGGAGCGGGCTGCAAGTAAATTATTTCTGAAATTGCAACGCTGTCATTTTGCTTTCTGACATTCCAGGCCACACTTTCATAGGCGATGTGTCTTAATCTGAGTACCCACGGACCCTTGCCAGGAAGCTGAAATGTAAAAATTCCCGTTGCGTCGCTGATGGCTCCCAGTCTGATTCCATCAACAGTCACAGTAACACTTTCAATGACGCGGCCTGTACCTGCATCGCGCACTACGCCTTTGAATGTCTGTTGCGAAAAAAGCTGCAGCGATAAAAATAATCCAAAAAGTAAGATGGGAATATTTTTCATCACAGCTGCATTTTTATACTGATATCAATGAATCCAGCATCGGTTCCCGAAACACTGTTGACATAGAAAATGCCATACATTCCTGCAAAACAAAACTCATATATGTGTCCCGCCTGCAACAGTTTCGCCTTTCGCTTGCCGGTTTCGTACGGAAAAATATTTGCTATTATAAGCGAGTCGTGCTGCATGTCGAGAAATTCCTGTTCGGTGCAATACAGCTGTTCATAGCGAATCTCATTTTTTGTTGTCCAGTTAGCAAGCCCGCTGCTGCCGCCAAAATACGAAGTATCTATGTTCGCATTTGGCGAGGCGATGGTGTTTAAATCTGTGGCATCATAGAAATAAAGCATTTGCACGGAATCCTGATTCAAAAAGGCTTGCGACAAATTATAAATCTGCGCAGAAAACAGATTGAGAAAACCCCCAATGGCTGCATTATTCTGCGCTCCGAGTATTACATGATCCAGCGTAAATATTTCGCCATATACCAATGTGGGTTTCAATCCAATGGAAAACGTAAACTTTGTTTCATTGAAATCCCGATCACGAATCAGCACGGTATAATTTTCAATGCTGTCAGTTCCTCTGATAATGCTTCGGTGTGAAACAAACGAAGGTGCATTAAGGCCGCTGTCGAGCACATGCTGGCCGTTGCGCAGCAATGCAAAATAGGTAATATTTTTTTCGTTACCAATGCCTTCAATAATAAGTTCAATACTCTGCCCTGCTTCAATGCTGGTATCAGCAATTGCGGAGCTATCGGCAAATGTCACTTTCAGCAATGGAGGCAATCCTGCGGTTTCATCAGGCGTACACGATGTTGTCACCACAGCCGCAAACAATAAACAGAGAGAAATATAAGCAAGTGGTCTTGTAAATATTTTCATATCGATATACAAAAAAATCAAAGGCGTTTAAGCCCTTGATAAATGGAATAACCGAGTATCGTTCCAGCCACACCAAATGCGAAATGCATAAAAGTAGTGTAGAACGGGTTCATCAAAAGAGATTTATATGGAAATCCGGTTGTTGCATGAATGGCAAGGCGAGAAAGAGGAATGGCCATATAGGCAAGTCCTCCAAAAGCAAACAAAAGAAGCGCACCAGCTTTTCCTCCAACGCGGAATGCATCAGCAAGAAGGCACAAAATTATGGCTGGGAGCATGAAGACAATTTCTGCAAAAGGATCGGTAAAACCAATAAATGGCAGAAATAAAGCTGATCCTGCGCCAAGTGCGAAAATGACACCACGCAAGCGAAAACGAAATGACAACGCAGTTGCAACAGCCAATGCCATAAATTCCAACCCGTGGTGGCCAGGAATTCCGATCGGATTTCTGAAACGTGCATGTAAAACGACCGCGCCAAAGCCAGCTGCAAACAGAATTAATATTTGAAATGCAAGTGTAATGTCAGCTCGAAATGGACCTGAGATACTCCTTACTGATTGATTTCCAAGTGTGTTCGCCATCTTTCTCCACAATTAAAGTGTATTTGCCATCTTTCATCACCGGTTTCCACCCTTCGTCAAGATATATTTCAGCATCGGGGGGAATCGGGACGCCAAAATTATCAAAAATATTTTGAATATGAAAATTTCTGCATATCAAGGATGCACTTATTGCTCCTTTAAAGGATCTGAAGTCAGCAGCAAGCATCAGAATCCGTCCATCGTTGCCATATTTGCGCAACCCGCAGGCAGCTAAGGACCCAATAATTCCATCGCGGGTACCCGTCAAACCTTCCAGAAAAATATTGTGGCGCTGTGCCAGCTCTCGGGCTGCATCCTGCGTGAGAATTTCCTTTTTCGCTCGGAGGCCCCATTGAATTTGCTCTTCCGAAACCGCATCAAAAACCACAATACATAAGCCAGCATCGGAACCCTCTGCAGCGACATCCAACAAATAACTAAGGCAGAATTTTTTCAGGTCATCTGGCCGATCCGAATCAGCCTCAAGACAGGCAGAGCTGTTGTGCGATGTGTATGGAATATCCGGATGAAAAAACAACTGATGCCGCGAAACGCAATGCGGCTCGGCAATTCCGGCTTCTTGCAGTTGGCGGGCAAGATCGCGCACAATAAAGCCCGTGCCGCGGCTGGTGAGGTTATCGGTGTCGTCGATTCCTATTAGATATTTCATTTGTTCATTTTCTTTACAAAAGTTACAGTCGTTACGCGTTACAGTCGTTACAAAGTGACAAGGTGACAAGGTGACAAGGTGACAATGTTCATTTTCAAATCATCACACTTTCAACCGAACGATGAAATCGTGAGCTCATGAACTCCTTTGAATGCAATATAATATGTGAATAAATTTTCAAATTACCGAATTTTCAAATTCTTTCTCATCTCGTATTTTCACATTTCCACATCGACGCACTTGTCACGTTTTACGTGAGTCGCACATTTTCACATTTGCATATCATCCTCCGGTATTATAGAATCCATGCGTGTTTGAAGTAGTTCCTGAAACCGGTTTGTTTCCGAGTGCCATCTCAAATGCCTTTTCTAATCCGAGTTTTCGAACATTGTATTCAAGATTACTGAACAGACATGGGATCAGATTTCCATTGGCAGTCAGGCGTAAGCGATTGCACGATGCGCAATTTCCACCATCGCCTCCAATCACTTTGCTGAATTCGCCGAGGTGTAAATCCATCAGATGAATATAACGTACCTCAATTCCGCGGCTAACAGCAAATTCTTTTACAGATATTGCATCCGGATCTTCAGGAGAATTTTTAATCACACAATTCAGTTTCACAGGAGTAAGATCCGCTTCAATAGCCGCATCGACTCCGGCAATAACATCATTCAGATTTCCGCCACGCGTAGTTGCGGCAAACCGTTCTGCATTCATGGTGTCGAGACTGATGTTGATTCGATGCAGACCGGCTGCTTTCAGTTCTTTCGCAAAAACCGGAAGCAGAATCCCATTCGAGGTCATAGTGAGTTCCTTTATTCCATTGATTTTAGAAAGAATAGAAACAAGATTTACAATGCCTTTTCGCACCAATGGTTCTCCGCCTGTAATGCGCACTTTCGTTATTCCCTGCCCTGCTCCATAGCGAACAACATCAGCAATTTCATCGAAAGATAAAATATCGGTATGCGTAAGCATCGGAACTCCGTCTGCAGGCATACAGTAGGTGCAGCGCAGGTTGCAGCGGTCAGTGACCGATACACGCAGGTAATTTATTTCGCGGTTAAAACAGTCTAACATCAATTTCAGTCCCTTCTGCAATTTCATTTACGCCCATCTCCATCGCAATCACACCCACCGCCTTCAGCAACGAATTGATGTGTGCCGATCCGTGATATTCAACCTGAACAAGTCTTCCGGATTCATTGACCGATACAGGATAAAAAGATTTCCGCACCGCTTTCTTACGATGAAATGTTTGACCCGTAATCCCTTTCATCACTTTCATTTCAGGGTTGTTTCCACCCAGACGGTTTATCAGTACTGATCCAAGCAATTCAAACTGAACAAAAGATGACACCGGATTTCCGGGCAAGCCAACAATATATTTATTGCCCATTTTTGCAAGCGTTGTCGGACGTCCGGGTTGAACTGCGATGCTGTCAAAAATTATTTCAAATCCGATTTGCTGCATGGCCTTCGGCACAAAATCGAAATCGCCCGCTGAAACACCGCCGCTCAGAAACACAATGTCATTCTCGCTTACAGCATTCTGAAGGGCCGCAACTGTTGTTTCAAAATCATCCGGAACAATGCCGTAATAGGTCGGAAATCCGCCATGAGAAACGACTTGAGCCATCAGTTGCCATGAATTGCTGTTCCGGATCTGTGAAGGCGATGGTGTTGCATCCGGCTCCACAAGCTCGCTTCCCGTACTCATCACACCAACCTTGATCTGTCTGAATACCGAAATTTCAGTTTTACCGACGGCAGCCAGCACGGCAATGTGCTGCGGTTTAATGAGCGTTGATGCGGTAATTAGCAGCGCGCCAGATTTCATATCTTCACCGCGATGGGCAATATTGCTATTCTTTGAGGCACCTTTGTAAACGACAATTTCATTATTTACTTCACAATCTTCGACCATCAGCACCATATCAGCGCCAGCCGGAACCGGAGCTCCTGTCATGATGCGAATACAGGTTCCTTCGGTCACCGTGTTTTCTGGCATTTTCCCTGCGGGAACAGTTTCAATGACTTTCATCGGCAGCATAATGTCAGAAACCCGGCATGCAAAGCCATCCACCGCCGATTTGTCGAACGGCGGCATGTCCATATCTGAACAGACGTCTTCAGCAAGAATACGTCCGGCCGATTCATCAAACGGTATCAATTCCGTATCAACAACAACGGGTTGAGAGCTGACAATATCAAAAGCTTCTTCGAAGGAAATCATCTGGAAAATTTTGACAAAAGTACAGCGATTTGCAGAATTTTGCAAATTGAAATAAATGATGATTATCAGTCTTCAATTTTATCGGACAACAATGTTTTGTGTGATACCAGACAAAATATCAGAAGCTATTTTCACAATACTGTGCCACTGAAAACTTAAATAAGGGCGCACATATACACAGTCTTCGAACAAGAAACAGCTATTAAGACACAACCGCAATCACCAGGAAAACAATCAAGACAGCCCCACTTTTTCTCCGCGAATTAAGCGAATTTTCGCTAAACGATTTATAGCCGCAAGCACAACATATTGACACAAATTCGAAGCGGGCATCATCTGCGATGATACTTGCTTCAGATTTTGCAATAAATTTGTCAGAGTACAAAAATTATTGCCGGGTGTTGTCAAAGAGGAAAAGTTGCCACACAAAAACTAGTTGAACCAATTATATTCTGGAAATATGAAAGTGTTTACAACCGTTGAAGCCAGCGCATCAGGAATTTATCGTAGATTGTGTAATAGGGCTGCTCTATAGATGTGTTGTGATAAACCAGATCCTTTTCAATCAAAGCTGCCATTCCCCGCGTAACATGCGCTGATGTACCCAATAAATATTTTTTCAAAAACGAAGCCGAATGAGCCTTTTGCAGCCTTTCTTCCTTGGCGAGCGCTGTCAGGAGTTGCCACTGTGCCTTGGTGAGCAGACTCCGGTATTGAAAGTGGGTACTTTCATTCAACTTCAGAATTTCTATCGCTGCAGCATACCCATCGTCTTTTGTAATACGCTTAATCCCACATGCAAACAAATGATTGCAGAAATATTGTGTGTAAAAAGTATGCAGGTGTGTGAACTCGAGAATAAACCGGATGCATTCATCACTTATACTGCGCTTATGTTCAGCAAACTTTTCGCGTATAAAGGCAGCATACCTGCTTTCGTCAATAAAACCAAGATTGACATTGCTGCAACTCGCATAAAACGGGCGTTTGGCATTGTTGAAAATTTCGTGCATCATTTTCTGATTGCTGCCGGAAAAAACAAAAAAAGTATTCTTTAATCGTTGGATGTGAGTACGTAACAACGCTTCGGTGTTTTTCTCCGGGAATTCAAGTATCTGCTGAAATTCATCTATAGCGAATACAATTTTCTTTCCCTGACCATCAAGAAACGAAAAAAGCTGCTGCAAGGTTTTTTCATACTGTGAAGCGGCATTGTATTCAAACCTGACTTCGGGGTCACCAGAAAGCGTATCGTAGCTAATAACAGGGCGCAACGAGGCGATGGCTTTCATGACCTTTTTCCCAATTGTATTTGTTTCTGGAAAACGGTTGTAAATTACCGTTGCCAGCATGTTGGTGAAATCCATCAGACAGGTACTGCTGAAAATATCGATATAGAGACAAACAACCTGCCTGTCTTTTGAATAGGATTCAATAATATGATGAATAAGTCCGGTTTTTCCGAGGCGTCGGACAGAAAACATTGTTGTGTTGATATTGTTTCGGATATTCCTGCGAATAAGATTTGTTTCGTTTTCACGATCACAAAAATACTCAGCCCCATAATAGCCAGAAACAGGAAAAGGATTAAAATCGGTATTCATTGTCCCAAATTTTCAACAAATATACAACATTTTTGAAACATTTTGTTTGAAACATTTTGTTTGAAACATTTTGTTTGATTATTTTCAAACAAAGATTTTTCAGAAATTGCCTTTATGAATATCAGGCAATCAAAATATCACTGAATCATTGACTGCTGCAACAATAGATTGATTTTAGTTTTCAATGAAAACAAATCCCTTTTCTCCCGGACGCTCATCAATATTAATGTTGCGGGTATATTCAAAATTGTTTTCATCGAGAAAACGAAAGTCAGTTCCAGCATCAGATGAGCAAATGCTGCCACAACTGAAATTAACCGGACGATCAAATTTATGTTTGCCAATAACTTTGAAATCTGAATTCAGGTCAAGAATTATAATTCTGCAGAAATCATTATAGCCATGTGAGCGCTGCTGATTAATGATGATAAAACCAATCCTCCGATGCGATGGAGACCAGACAGGACCAGACACACCATCAACATCATCAAAAACATCAAACAGCTTGTAATCCAGTCCGGACGAAATATGAAAGATACGGATTGAATTACCGGAGCGGTAACAAAGTGTATCGCCATCAAGCGACAGCAGTGAGGGACAGAGAAGTCCTTCCTTCACTGATTTCGGAACTGTTAAAGTGGCGCCGGAACTGTCAACCAGCTTGTAATCGACGCATGAGGCATAGACATTTTCTTCTGCCAGTTCATATTTCTGCTGCGCAACTGAACCCATCCATAGCAGTATGAAAATAAGAACAGATGCGAAATATTTCATGTTTTATTTTCCGAAATGAATTCTGTAAATATCCTGATTTCCGATATGCCCATTGGTCTGCGCCTCACGGGCAGTAGCATAAAATCCGGTTAAGCCATCGCGGGACATTGAAAAACCGGTATCGTCAGATGTAGTGTTGATGGGATATCCAATGTTTTCAGGATCCGACCACATACCTTCTTCTGAAAGTGTCGAAACAAAAATATCAAAGCCGCCCATGCTTTTTGTGCAATTTGAGCTGAAGAAAAGAGTGACACCATCATCCAGAATAAACGGATAGTCCTCATCAAACCATGTGTTGACCGTAGGTCCCAGATTATAGGCCGGGCCCCATTCGCCATTGGGCATTTTTTCAGACATATAAATATCAAGGCCGCCATATCCACCCAACCGGTCGCTGGAGAAATACATGACATTTCCATTGAGCGAAACATAAGCGTGGACTTCGTTGTCTTTGCTGTTGATATTTGGATTCAGCTTTTCCGGTTCTTTAAATCGCTTTCCGCTTATTTCAGACGAGTAAATATTATAATCCTTGTTGTTTTTATCTTCGCGGCTGATGAGCAGATATTTTCCACCCTCGCCCATGCTGTTGCACATGTCTGCAGATGCAGTATTCATGCGCTGTCCCATCTTCTTGGGTTTGGAAAAATTATTGCTTTTTATGGTGACCATGTACACATCGGACTTATAGGTATCATTAAGCCATTGTCCACCGGTGGATCCTTTTCGGTCCGACGTCATAAACAGTGATTTTCCGTCAGGCGATAGAAACGGTTGACCTTCGTTGTAACTGGAATTTATCAGCTTAAGATTCTCGACAGAAACATTTTTCAGCTGATTGTCATAATTAACGCGCGCATTATTGACATAATTCATCGATAGCGAAAGTTCCCAAATATAAGCTGCATCTCGATTTTTCTCAGTCAGATACATCCCGAAACGCATCAATGCTGAATCAGCTTTATCAAATTCATACACATTCATATAAAGCTGTCCGAGATATAGCAACGAGAACACCGGAGACGAAGTTTCCTTGTAAGTGTAACTGTAATAGGGGTTGACTTTCTTCGAAGCTTTTTCCATGTATGGCAGTACCACATCGGCCGGGCGGCGCAGATAGTAATAGCTCATGGCAATATAAAAATTGATATTGCAATTCTCACGATCCTTCACCAGCAGGCGCTTGAAACCACGCACGGCATTTTCAAAATAGCCGAAATTATACCATTCGAGTGATTCATCGAACAGAATTTTCCACTCACGCTCCGCAGTCTTGTTTGGATTCTGCGCCTGAACACTGACTGAAGTAGCCTGCAATAAAAAAAATGCAGCCAAAATGATAAAGATTTTTTTCATACCAACGCCCCTTAATGTGACGTAAATATATTAAGAAATCTGAATAATCAGCAATATTTTTTCATCAGTACGAAAAAATGGGGTTATTCGGTAACAAATCAAAGCGACTCAAAAAACATTAAGCACATATTTTCTGTAGCCGGCAACACAACCAAGTCCGTTATCAATGTTTGTAGGTACAATCACGGGTTCCGAAAACGGGTCATCCGTTTGCGACAAAATGGCCCGATGATAATGATAATAATTATTATCGGATGTGTACAAAAACAGCTTTAGGCCAGTAATACCAGAAAGGGTTTCACTTCCGCCCACTAAAATCCGGTCAGAATATTCGCTGCCGCTGAACAAAACATCTTTAATAAATTGAACACTCTCCGGATAAATCGTATAAACCGCAGTATCGCTTGAATACGGGTCTACATAATTGAATTCCGCAGCAATGCGATAGAAGTTTTCAACGGTCGCAATGTCGGTGAATGAATAAAGAATGTAATAGTCATAGTAGGTAAATCCGTCATAACCCTGATTTTCAACCGAGTCAATTCCTTTATACAACAATGATTCATTTCTGATGAGAGGCACTGTACATGATCCAGAGCAAACATTCTCCGTCCCGATCTGAAGCGACACAGTATAAGTTTCACCAGCTACAATGGGCAGCGAGTCAGCCGGTATTAAAAACTTAATATTATAGTCGCTGACACGTGAGAGCTCGATTCCATTGACAAAAACGTGTGCCTGCGAAATCCACGAAGTGTCGTTATCACTATCGCCAAACACAGGTTCTGAGCGGTCAACATAGACAATAACCGCGGTGTCTTCAGGCGACAAATATGAATGGATTACATAATGTGACTCCGATGCAGGAACATCAACATTTGTTACCATGTCCTCGCAGGATGAAAACAAAGCCAGCAATGCAATTAAAAAAATGTGTGTCTTTTTCATGGTCAGAATTTTATGCTATATGAAAATGACGGAATCATTGGAAACAGAGAAACCTGCTTTAACTGATTGTCACCAGTTATGTAGTTGTTTTCGACATAGTAGAAATAGGGATTGTGCCGGTTATACATGTTGTACATGCCAATTTCCCAGGTGTGAACAGTCTTTTCGCGCTTCTGATGGTGTTGCAGACCAACGTCCAGGCGATGATAAGGATTAAGGCGAAAACTGTTTTTCGGTCCATAAAACGATGTGTTGTAATACGGATAAGCATTGCTGCCAGCATCATGAGAAATAGCATCATAGGTTTCAACAGGCAGATTTAAAGCGTTGCCGGAACTGAATACCCAAACACAGCTAACCGTAAATACATCATTGATTTTATGCATATTCACAATTGAAATATCATGACGACGGTCGTATTTTGCATAGTATTTTTCACCACTGTTGAGCTCGTCAAACTGAAGCTGAGTCCAGCTGAGCGTATATCCTACCCACCCGGTCCACTTGCCTGTTTTTTTCTGTAGCAGAATTTCAGCCCCATACGACCAGCCCTGACCTGCAGTGATGTTTTCTTCCCAGCTGAATTGATTGGCATCGGACGGATCATTAATCATCATAAAGCTTGCGCCTTCGCGATACCCAATCACATTATCGCTTTTTTTGTAATAACCTTCTATTGTAAGAGCAAGACCTTTTGGAAGATCGCGGGCATATCCCAGTGCAGCCTGCCAGGCCTTCTGCGGTTTTATGTTTTTAGTTGAAGGGACCCAGAGATCAGTCGGCAGGCCCATTCCGGTGCTGCTCAGCAGGTGGACACTCTGGTTCATCATTGTCCATGAAGCCTTCATGCTGGAAAGTTCAGTGAGCATAAAACCAACAGCAACGCGCGGTTCCGGGCTAATATAATGGCATGAGTCTGTAATAAAATCAAATGCTCTCATACCCAAATTGCCACGCCAGCGGTTCCATTTCCATTCGTCTTCGATGTAGATTGAATTCTCAAGCGTATGAATGGAACTGATCTCCGAAACAAAATCATCAGTGCTGGTCATTTCGAGAACAACGGCAGAAGGCTTGAAACGGTGCCATGTTGATTGCATTCCGTAGCGAATAGTGTGATAAGTATTGGGGTAATATGTAAAGTCGTATTTCAGCCCCAGATCACGAATTCCGCTCGAATAATCGAGACTGAACCGGGAGTCGTCGTATTCTTCTTCTTGATAAATATTCAAACCGTAATTGCTGAAAATCAACGAAGCGTTGGAAAAGACTTTGTTTGAAAAGACGTGATTCCATCGCAGCGTAGCTGTTGCATTTTCCCAGAACATGCCTGCCTTAAACCGCGAACTGTTGGATGTAAGATTGTTGGCTTCGGCAAAATGAAATTTATCGCGACCAAAATATCCACTCAGATAAAGCCGGTTTTTTTTATCAAACTCGTAATTTATTTTTGCATTCAAATCGTAAAAATAATATCCAAAAGTGCCGTTTTCTTTATTCATGAACGGTCGCATAAGTGCGTCGATATAAGTCCTGCGGCCGGATATCAGAAAGGATGATTTGTTTTTAATAATCGGACCTTCGAGTGTCAGTCGCGAAGAAATAATTCCGATGCCACCTTCTCCACTGATTTTTTCGCGGTTTCCATCTTTCATATTCATGTCAACCACCGATGATAAGCGACCACCATAGCGAGCTGGGAAGCCACCTTTGATGAGTTCGATGCTTTTTAGTGCATCGCCATTGAAAAGACTGAAAAATCCGAAAAGATGATTTGCATTATATACCGTAGCATCATCAAGTATAATCAGGTTCTGATCGGGTCCACCGCCACGCACATACAGACCACTGCTGCCTTCATTTCCTTTCTGAACACCCGGCAATAATTGCAAAGCTTTGAACACATCCTTTTCGCCAAGCAGCGCTGGAATTTCCTTTACATATTCAACCGGGAGCTGGAAATTACTCATTTGCGCGTTATCGCTTACTTTATTGAGCACCGAGTCGGTAATAACGACTTCTTTCAATTCAACATTGGGCGACAATGTAATGTCTTTTTCTGCATTTTCGCCCGGCTTCACCCGAATGCTTACGGCGGAAAATCCAACATATGAAAAAACCATTTCGACTTCTCTATCGCTGCTGAATGTGATGCTATAAAAGCCATAAGCATTACTCACTGTGCCGGTTTTCAAAGAAGGAATATAGACATTGACACCGATGAGTGTTTCGCCCGATCCTTTTTCTGTAATACGGCCGCTTATTGTGGTTTTCTGCTGTGCCACAGCAAATGCAGGCACAAGGAGCAAAAGAAAAAAGAGTATTTTCTCCCGGGAAAAATTAATCATACAGACTGTTTTGAATTATCGGACTTCGAAAACGAGATGCACGGTGATGGATGCGGTTTTTTCCTGCGAAGTGGTATTAAATGCACCACCCCAGCTGTAATCCTCGTTGCTGTTGCGGGCTGTAATCTGAAAAACGCCCATGTCTCCTTCGAGTAAACGCTTAATGCTTCCACCACTGTTTTCGGCAATTTTATCGGCTCTCAAACGCGCATCTTTCGTAGCTTCTTCAATCAGCTGAAGTTTCAAATCGGACAACTTGGTATAATAAAACATTGGAGACTCGCTGTAAAACTCAACTCCATCGTCAATCAGTCCTGAAACGTCGCGCGACACTTTTTCAATAAGCTTAATATTCTTGGATTCGATTTTTACATTCTGCGTAAGCTGGTAGCCGGTGAATGTGCTTTTGCTGTTTCCGTCGTTGTCGTAAGTGGTCTCGTATTCGCGATTGATTTGCACCGCTGAAAACAGAATCTCGTTTTCCGGAACATTGAGCTCTTTAAGAAATGCCCTGACTTTTTCAACGTCCTTTTTAAGTTCATTGGAAGCCACTTTCATGTCTTTATTAAATTTTGAAAATGATCCATTCCAAACAATCAGATCGGAAGAGAAATTCTTTTCAGACAGTCCCGTAACTTCGACAGTATGCGGTTTCTGACTGCGATTTTTGTAGTTTGTCCCGAGCAGATAGCCGGTAGTAATGATAGCGACAGCGATGATGATTGTGCTGATGAGTGATTTTTCTTTCATGATTCGATGATTTGGTGGATTTTGTCAATTTGTGCTGGCCAGGAATATTTATCAATAACGAATTTTCGCCCATTTATTGCGATGCGTTTTTGTTCGTCTTCATTTTTTAATAATGCAACAATAAGTTCTATCCATTCATGTGCGTCTTCGGCAACAAGGATTTCATCTCCATGTCTGGCTCCCAGCGCATTGTTTGCTAAATCAGTTGTAATACAAGGCCTTTGCATAGCCATAGCTTCGAGCAATTTATTCTGCAGACCGGTTCCGATTTGCATCGGAGCAATAAACAAAGATGAACATTTGTAATACTCACGCGGATCATCGACCCAGCCAGTTACTATTACATGATCCGATGCCAGCATTTTCACACGACTGTGTGGTTTGGCACCTGCTATAACCAGCTCTGCATCGGGTATGCGATCAACAACGCCAGGCAAAACATACTCCACAAAATACTCCATGGCATTGATGTTGGGCGGATACGACATATTTCCTACAAACAACATTGCATGCTTGATTTTGCCTTCAGCGGGTGTATAATGTTGTGTGTCGACTCCATTTGGAATCACATGCACCTTGGCATCACTCACAGGCAATTCCGCCAGATCCTGATCTGTAATAATCAGCGTGTGATCAAACCAGCCAGCAACCATTGCTTCATAGCGCATCAGGCGATTGCCCTCGTTTTTGAAAAACATTTTTGATACTCCGGAAGCAGATGCAGCCCTGCGTTTCATACCCAATGACAAGGTGTCCTGATAGTCAAGAATTTTCACACAATCAAGTCCGCGCGCATATTGCGCCGTTCGGACAAGCTGGCAGAAAACGGCCTTCGGATGCTGATTCCGTGCGGCTTTCCGAACTGCCCGTTTGAGCCGGTTACTGGTGAAATACGCTACCTGGAATGGTTTTCCGGTGAACAAAGCCATCACTGCATGAAGAAAAACAGAAAATAAATGAATCCGGAAAAAATGATATTCACCCGTAACGGACTTTATTTTTTCGATTACATCGTTGTCATAGCGCTCATCATACAAGGCAAACAATGTGATGTCGTAGTATTCGCTAAGTCCTTTTAAAAAATAATACGATCGCAACTTGTCACCTTTTTCAAGTGGCCATGGGATGCGTGGTAATATCACAAATATTTTAGGACGAGTCATGATTTCATTTTTCGCTCAAAAAGTGAAATGAGTTTTTGAGTAATTAATTCAGGAGAATGATGCTGTTTGATAGTATTCATGCCTTCTGAAGCAATGCCATGTATTTTTGCAGGGTCAGAAATAACCTGACAAATTTCGCTTATCATTTGAGTTGCATCGCTGCAAACTATAATGTCTTTCCTGTGAGTCACATGGAGCCCTTCGCTACCCACAGGTGTTGTAATTACAGGAATTCCAAGCGACATGGCTTCGGCAATTTTTATACGCACACCACTGCCAGAAAACAAAGGAACAATCATAGCCTCGAGCGACAACATAAAATTCTCTGCACTTTCAACTTCACCGTCAACAAAGAGGTTGATGGCTTTATTGCTTGTAAAACGCGAAGGCATGTTGCGGCCGGCCAGATGAAATTCCGCAGCAGGAAATTGCATCGAAACCTGCGGCCATACGTGGCTCAGAAACCAGTCTATTCCTTCTGAATTTGGCGTCCAGTCCATCGAGCCGATATGTCCGAAACGAGCTTCGAAAGGCTTTTCCGGACGAGGCGATTGTTTTGATTCTATGGCAAAGGCGATTGTTTCAACATCAGCTTCAGGAGCCAATTTTTGAATTGCAGCAGCATCAATGTTGCTTATAGCTGCTATGGCATCCGCCTGAAGAAAACAGTTGGTTTCGAATCTTTTCAGCTGTTTGGCCAGAATTCTGAGATATCTCCTTTTCAGCATGTTTCCTTCATTGGCTGCAATTCGTTCCCAGATTAAATGCTCAACATTATGAGCACGCAGAATGACCGGTCCGGAAAAATATTTTCTGATCATTCCGAAATAAGGCATCATGAAAATACTTTCAATCAGAACTGCATCAAAGGATGATTTCTGTAATAATTGCTGAAGCTGTAATGCGATTTTGCTGTTGTAGAAACGCGAAATATGGTGCGAACGGTTCAGACATAAGTCTCGAAATGCCGGCCAGATATAAACAGAAGTGTCGAGAAATGAATGCGAGAAATGGCTGATCTGGGTTGCCATTGACTCATTTACAGTGAACTTAGGCGTACTGAGTGTGAATGTATGCACCTGATGTCCGGTAGTCAATAATCCATCCCTGATGGCTTTCATGGCCATCGGCCCACCTTCGGAAGGCGGAAAGGGTGATTTATGACAAACCTGCAGGATTCTCATTCTGCTTTCTTTTTAATTCGAAAAAATCGATTGAATTTTTCTGCAAGCTTGACCCAAGAATCGGTCTCCATCAATGGGCTGTCGGAGGTTGTTTTGATTGTAAGCCAGATGCCGAAAGGTAGCAGGATCATGGAGGAAAGCCACATGCCGAATGCAGGTGACAATACGCCTTCTTTTACACTTTTTTCACCAGTAATCGAAATGATATAATACATAAGAAAAACAATAACCGATACCACCAGCGGCATTCCCAGTCCACCTTTGCGAATAATTGCACCCAGTGGTGCTCCGATGAAAAATAAAAGCAGACAAGCAATTGAAAGCGTGAACTTGCGCTGAATTTCAACCTCGTGCTTGATAAGAATTTTTTTCTTGGCTTCCATTTCCCTGGTATAATTGTCCACCATCATGGAGTTGGCACGCGCCATCCCTATGGCTTCACCAACAGCTGTTTTGTATTGCGTTGGCGAAAGATCATTCTTTATTTTAGAAAAATCACCGGCCAGCGAATCATTTCCAGCCAGTGGTCTACGTTTCTGAAGAAGATAAAAATTGTAGTAATATCCAGAGCCACGAAGCAACTGGAACGAAAACTGATCCTGCCTGCTTATTCTTTCTGTCTCCAGCGTGTCAATAGAAACTGTGAGCTGATCAAGATTCATCATCTGATAATGCTCCTTGAACAATTCTTCGCTGGTACGACTCATAGAAAATGATGAAAGATCAAATCTTATCTGCTCTTCCCGGAAATGAACACGCTGCATCGGTCTCCTGGTCAGACTTTGCTTATTGTTTCTGGTTTCTGTGTAATTCGTTCCATTGAACAATGTAAAAATAAGCGTGCGCTTATCTTCAGTTGTAATCATGGAGCCACTTTCGGATACAGTGACCGATAAGTTGCCGCCCGGTTTTGTGTGGTCATACACCAATACTCTTCGAATGGTCTGACCGTCTTTGTCTTTCTCTCCAACTTTAATTACATATCCGTCAATGTCGCGGTAGAAAACACCTTCCTGAATATTCAGTGCCGGCTTCTGCTCTTTGACATCATAAAGCAAAGAAAACATTTTAAGATTTGCAACCGGCAACACCTGATTGCTGAAGAAAAATGCGACACCACTGATGAGGAGCGATAATACAACCAGCGGCATCATGATTTTACGAAACGAAATCCCGGAGGCTTTGGCAGCAACCAGTTCGTAATGCTCGCCGAGATTTCCGAGTGTCATAAGCGAGGCCAGGAGGATTGCCAGAGGCAAAGCCATCGGAACGAAAGTGGCTGAGGCATAAAAAAGTAATTGACCGATAATCGGAAAATCGAGGCCCTTTCCAACAAGGTCGTCGATGTATTTCCACAGAAATTGCATCAGCAAAACGAATTCCGCAATGCAGAACGTAAGAATCAGCGGCCCAATGTAGGAGCGCAAAACGAGCTTATGCAGTTTTTTCATAATCAAATAAGCAAACAAATGTAATTAAATTTCAGCATTCAGCGTTATGCGTTACAGACGTTACAAGCGTTACAAAGTTACAGACGTTACGGGCGTTGAGATTGAGTCACGCGTCAACGTAAAACGTTGCAGGCAGGAGACGCGCGCCCAGATTGAGGATGAGCGACGAAGCCGTCAAGAAAGCTGCGGAGCACAAAAAGCGCAGAATGCGCGACAGATATTGGCCCGGGATGAAATCCCGGGAATACAAAAAAAAGCAGCAGCCCGACATTGCAATCCGGCACTGCACCCCGGCGGAGCCCGACACCCCGCAAGCAGCGCGGACAGGCGACCTCTCTGCATCGCGAAGCGATCTGAGTGCGTCGACTGACAGACAACCCGCGCGCGCGGAGTACAGGGCGGAGACGGATTAGGGGCCATGAAAAAATAAAAAGCACCGTTCGACAGGCAAGCATCCGGAAGCAAAAATCACGATCCTCAATAAATTCTTATTTTTGCAGTTAATTCATGCACACGGCAAAAACCATTCTTATGAATTTAAGGGACAATCCTTTTCAGAAAAAGAAAATTCTCATCATCGGCGATGTGATGCTCGATGCATATATCTGGGGCAAAGTGGATCGCATCAGCCCTGAGGCACCGGTGCCGGTAGTTTCAGTCGAAAAGCGTGAAAGCCGCATGGGTGGCGCCGCCAACGTGGCACTCAACGTGAGCGCTCTTGGAAGTACCGCTGTACTGGCCGCCGTGCTGGGCGACGATGATAAAGCTTCGCAATTTGAAAATTTGCTTTCCGAAAAAGGAATGCCGAAAAACGGCCTGCTCAAAAGCACAGACCGCATTACAACTACAAAGTTCCGTGTTATCGGAAACAATGTACAGATGCTGCGTGTTGACGAAGAAATTGATTCGCCCCTGCCCGCCGATCTTCAAAAAGAGTTTACATTGCATGTGCAGTCGCTCATTGACTCGAATGGATTCGATGCCATTATTTTTGAAGATTATGACAAGGGTGTGATTGATGCAGCACTGATAGAATCTGTTGTTTCAACCGCATCAAAACATAATATTCCAGTGCTGGTTGATCCGAAAAAAAGAAATTTTCTGCAATACAAAAACGTCACGGTTTTTAAACCCAATCTGAAGGAACTCCGCGATGCACTGAACAAGGAAATTCCGGACGAAATGGATGATCTGGCCGCATTCTGCGAAGAGTTCCGGCAAAAACAAAATATCCGCTATCTGCTGCTCACACTCGGAGAGCGTGGAATGCTGCTCTGTCACCACGAAAACGGAAAGCCGGGCTACATTCATATGCCCACGCGCGTTCGCAAAGTAGCCGATGTGTCGGGTGCGGGTGATACCGTAATTGCAGTAGCCGCGCTGGCTTTGGCTGCAGGAGCTACTGCACAGGAAATGGCGGAGTGGTCGAATATCGCGGCCGGCATTGTTTGCGAATACGTGGGAGTTGTGCCGGTCGACCAGGAAAGATTTTTGAAATCACTGTCCGGGAGCCGCGAGTAAGCACATGAACAATTTCTCCTCCGAAGAAAATAAATCGCGCGAAGTGGTTGAAATGTTTAACGACATTGCGCCAACCTACGATAAAATCAACCGACGTCTTTCTTTCAGCATCGATGTGATCTGGCGCAGAAAGCTGCGGAAGGCCGTGCGAAAATTCAATCCGCAGCAAATCCTTGATATGTCGGCCGGCACCGGAGATCTCACCATTGAACTTTCGAAGCTGAATCCAAAACAACTTGTTGCAGCGGACCCGTCGGAAAAAATGCTTGAGATTGCTGAAGTAAAACTCAGCAAAGCCGGTATTATGGCGGAATTTGTAAAATGCAGCGCCGAAGCAACGCCCTTTGCATCAAGCCGGTTCGATCTGATCACCTGCTCATTCGGCGTGCGGAATTTTGCCTCACTTGAAAAAGGGCTGAAGGAAATGCATCGCATTCTCGCGCCCGGCGGGCATTTCGTGATTCTTGAATTTGGTATGCCAACCAGTTTTTTCTGGCGCAACGTTTATAAGTTTTATTTTAACAATATTCTTCCACTGCGTGGCCGCCGTCTGTCGCGCCACAACAGCGCCTACACGTATCTGAACCAAACCGTGCAGCAATTTCCCTACGGGAAGGATATGGTGAAAATACTGACCAGTTGCGGGTTTGAAACAGTCCGTACAATAAAATTGTCGGGCGGAATTGCGTGGATGTATGTGGGTAGGAAAATATAGATTTCATTAGTTCTATTTTACAATATAATCCTTATTTTTGCAAAAATTCAACTCATGAAAAGTTTACAAAAATGCTTTTTACAAATGCAGCGCAATGTATTAGTAGCTATTTTATTACTCGCAATGCTTACCCCAATTTCATCATTTGCGCAAAGTTTCAGTTCTGAATTGAAAAGCATTCCCCATTCGGGAAAAATCAATGGCAACAGTTGTCAATACATGGATATTGATAATGATGGCGACCGTGATTTCATGTTTACTATGATGAACTTTCCATTATTGTATTCAAACATAGGCAGCTCTGAATCGCCGTCATTTGAAAAACCTCTAAGTATGCCTTTTGAACTTAAAGACATTATGTTTTCAACTTTTATGGACATTGACGGGGATGGAGATCTGGATGCCATCGGCATTTCGTATAAAAAAATGAAAGTAGGCAAAAGAGTATGGCAAATGTATACGAATACAGGAACACCTGAAAAACCACAGTTTTCTGAACCGGTTGCTTTTGAGTTTGGCCTGGATAAAGAATTTGAAAAGTTCAGATTCGTTGATATAGATGGCGATAATGATCTCGACATCCTGGGTGTAAAAAAATCAGGATTAATTTTTCAGGAAAATAAAGGCAATAATGAAACGCCGGAATTTTCAACGAGTCAATCAGAATCGTTTGGGCTGCCGGAGACCTCTGGTGTTATTATTGACTTTGCCGATATTGACAATGACAGCGATTTAGACGCATATTGTTTTGGTAAATTGGATGGCGAAAAGGATGCGAAACAATACATTCAATTGAATAATGGCGATAAAGAAAATCCAGCCTTTTCTGAACTTACTCCTGCTACAACAATAGGAGTTGATGAGTCGCTGGAACATGTTCAGTTCGTTGATATTGATGGCGACGGAGACCTGGATGCTGTGGGTACAGTTAAATACAAACTTTTCTATCAGGAAAATACAAGAATTGAATAGGGGAATTGAAAATTTCAATCTTTCTGCCATGATAACACAATTGATGAAAAATTATCTGGTGCCTTTGTCAGTCCTTTTTGCATGTATTTGCAATCAGGCATTGGCTCAGCAATTTAATCCTGAGAAAACGCGGATTGAGACAAAAGGCCTTTTCAATTCATCGATTAACACATATCCGATGTGTGTTGTTGACATTAACAATGACGGTGACTTGGATTTGTTGGGTGCTAACGATTTTGGCCAGGTAATTCTGGAAAATTGCGGAACATCAGAAATGCCATCATTTGAGTCATCCAAACAGCGCCCGTATGGGTTGAAAGGACTGATGAATGCCACTTATGCTGACATTGACAATGACGGAGATTTGGATGCCTTCGGAATGAAATTCAACGGAATTGGAACTTTTAAAAGTCTAAACCTTTGGAGTGAGAATACAGGGACTAAAGCAGCTCCTGTCTTTGATAAAGCAGTGCCCTGCGGATTCGGGCTGTCTGAAAATTTCTTTTACAAGAATTTTGTTGATATTGACGGCGATCGTGATCTTGATATGATTGGCCTGTATAGGACCGGTCAAAGTGTTAAGGAATCAAGAGTTGCCATGCAGGAAAATGTTGGTACAGCAAAGACACCTGAATTTGCACAAGTAGAATTTGCACCGCTCGGCCTCATAGATAATTCAACTGCTTACATCAGTTTCGCTGACATTGATAACGATGGCGATCTTGATGCTTACTATACTGCTTTTACCAAAGAAACAGGGAAAGCCATTTTTATTCAGTGGAATGAAGGTAATTCAACCGATGCCGAGTTTTCTGATCCGAAATATGTTTATGGGAATATGTTTATCTCATTCGGAGACAACATTTTTGCAGATATCAACGGTGATGGGTTAGTGGAAAATATATTTACAACTGATAACGGATTGTTCTATCAGACTATGATTGAAAGTGAAGAAGAATAATCTTTGATTGCTGCAACGATTCGTCAATTGAAAATCAACAGAATACCTATTTGAGTTCCCGGTCGAGGACTGAGTTTCAGCTATACTGATTCAACCGGGATCTCCTATGCGGCGGACTTCTTCTGTTGATTTTCGCTGCCGACGCTTCGACAGAGTTTATCCCGCTGCCTCCTTCGATACGTTTGAAGCTTGTTTATATTTTTTGGCCGTCAATTCAAACACTCAGGATGAAAGCGGCGGGGCTTAGCGTGACAAAAGCTTTTGTGTCATTTTTTATTTAGGTTGCGAGGCACGCATCGCTGGATGGCTCAGGATGACAGCGGGGGCAAATAAAACTGTCACACTGAGTGATGATGCGCTTAGCATTACGCTTCAGAGGTCTTCATCGTATCGATGTGCGACATATTGAAAACCCGCTGACGTTCTTCGATACATCCGCCAGCTGGCGGACACTCTGAATGACAGCGGACTAGGCTCAGCATGACTGCGGGGCTCAATGTGACAGCAGTGGTCAGTACACGCCTTTATCACTTTATAACTTGCAACTTGAGCGCAACGCGCTGCACATCTCACCCACCCGACATCAGATGCAGTATCATCACATCGTCTCCATCATTGACTGATGCAATATCATAATCTGTTTTGGGAATGAGCTTGCCGTTGATTTTCACGACAAGAAGTTTGAATGAAAATTTCTTCAGTTCCAGAATATCTCTGACAGTCCAGGATTTGCTGTCATCAAGGATTTCCAGCGTGTTATTGAGCATGATTTTCATCGGATTTCTGAAATTGGTTGTACAAACATAAGGGATTTTTATCGATTGTAGCTCATTCAAAACAAAGGGATTTCGTATCATTGCAAAAAATAATATTATGCGAAACTTATTTGTGTTCAGCTTTTTATTTGTATTTGTTTCATTTCTGCAAGTCCGTGCACAGGAACTGAAGCCGTTTCTTGATAAGCTTCAAGGCGTGGAAGTACTCGAAAAAGCTGCAGTTGAAGGATACAGCGAATCATACATTTTAAATGTCAAAATGCCGGTCGATCACAATGATGACAGCAAAGGTTATTTCACGCAAAGAGTGTTTATAACCCACCGCAGTTTCGATGCACCGACTGTGCTTGTAACCGAAGGATATTCGGCTGAGCATGCCAAATATTCATGGTACCTCGAAGAACTCACTTCGCTCCTCAATGCCAATCAGATTGTAATTGAACATCGTTTTTTCGGAAAAAGCATTCCCGAAGGCATTCCATGGAAATATCTGAACGTAAGGCAGGCTGCGGCCGATCATCATCAGATCATTTCAATGTTGAAACCATTTTATAAGGGCAAGTGGGTTACAACGGGCGCCAGTAAAGGTGGCAGCACCTGTGTGTATCACCGCGCGTTGTATCCGAACGATGTGGAAGCAACCGTTTCGTATGTGGCGCCATTCACAGTAGCTGATGAAGATCCGCGCTGCATCACCTTTCTGAAGGATGTGAGTGAAGATTCAATACGCACAAAAATTCATGCTTTTCAACGTGCAGTTTTGAAAAACAGAGAAGACATGAAAAAGTATATTGCCATCGACATGAAAAACGCCGAAGATACTTTGATCATGAGCATTGACAGCACATTAGATTATATGGTAGTTGAATATCCATTCGCGTTTTTTCAGTATTGCGGAAACCCGGCATCTATTCCCTCTCCTGATTCAAAGCCCACTACACTCTACAAACAGTTGAAGAAAGTAATTCCACCTACGACCTACGGAATTCACGATCAGCAGGGCACGGGAGCGTTTTTTGTCCAGGCCTACAACGAAGTTGGATACTATGGCTACGATACAATTGGTCTTGGTGATCTTCTTTCAATCAAATCAAATTATATCAGCAATCGCATTCTGGTACCAAAAGACGTCGCAATTCAATATAAGCCTGAAATGCTCGAGATGGTGCGGAATTACATTAAGTCGGATGCTGAGAATATTATTTTCATTTACGGAGAAGATGATCCGTGGAGCGCAACAGCAGCGGTTTGCGGCGATAATCAGAAAGTTGTTTTTGCCATGGATAAAGACAACTGCCACAATGTGCGCATTTCCGATATGCCTGATGATGTAAGAAATAAAATTATTTCGTCGCTCGAAGAATGGCTGTCTGTGGATATTAAGTAGAAACTTTCGTTACAGATCGTGGAATTTATCACGCTGAAAGCGGGAGGCGTTACACGTTACAACTTTCACTGGCGCGGATTATAAACTTTCACTGGCGCGGATTTGCAATCCGTGCCAGGCATTAACTGTCACGAATTACAAATCCAGTGAAACGTTTTCTTCAACGCACTCAGGTCGCTGCGCGACGCAGAGAGGTTGAAGAAGATGCTGAGGATTAGCACTGTCACAGATTATAAATCCGCGCCAATTCGACAAAGACAAAAGTATTATGTCGTTTTCACGTGTATGCGGCGCCTCACATTCCCACATGTGTGAAGCGCACACATCGCCGACCGTGTCACGTCTCACGTGAAGGCGCACATCTCCACATTGAAGTTCGTGTTTCGCATTTACAAAAAAAGGCCACCCGAAGGCAGCCCTTTTCAGAATTATAAATTCTATTAGAGTCTGGTAATCTTTGTAATAAATACATCGGATCCAGCTTTTACTTTCAGTGTGTAAACACCAGCAGGGAGCTGATTTACGCTGACTTCAACAGTTGAACCATTCAGATTCAGAACCTCGTTGCTTACGAGACGACCTGAAAGATCAAACATTGAGATTTCAACCAGTGATGCGTCCACTTTGCCGAATGAAATAGTGATTACATCGCTGGCAGGATTTGGATAAACAACCATTTCGTTGTTGCTGAATTCACTTATTGAAGTACAATTCTCAACATTGATGGTTCCGGTTGCACTGTTTGAACAAGTGTTGCCATCGGTGTATGTGTATGTGACTGTAAAGGCACCAATGGTGTTGGCAAGGAAATTACTTCCGGTCACACCGGTTCCGCTCCAGACACCACCTGCAGGTGAACCACCTGAAAGTGCAACGAGACTGTCCTGGCAAACGGTTGCAACGTCACTTGGGAATACAACAGTAACTGTTGGCAGCGAATTTACAGTAACCTGGGTCGAAGCTGTGCTTGAGCATCCCGATCCGTCGGTTCCGGTAACATTGTAGGTTGTTGTAGTTGTTGGGGTAACCGTGTATGGATTGTTGGTGATTGATCCTGTCCACTCATAGTTAGTTGCACCACCGGCTGTGAGTACGGCAGAGCCACCCAAACAAACGGCTGCAGGAGTTGCAGAAGCTGTAATTGTTGGCGCAGGATTAACAGTAACTGTGACCGAAGCCGTTGCTGTACAACCAGAAATATTGGCGCCACCAACAACGTAAGTAGTAGTTGTAGTTGGATTAACAGTGATTGGATTAGTCGTTGTCGAACCATCCCATGAGTAAGCAAGAGCAGTTCCTGATCCAGTAAGTACAGATGGCTGGCCGGCACAAATGGTAGTCGGATTTGCAGTAGCATTAACGGTTGGAGCAGCATTGATGACAATGGTTACAGAAGCGGTGTTCTGACAATTATTGACATCCGTTCCGGTGATTGCATAGGTTGTGTTTACTAAAGGAGAAACAGTATTGACTGTTCCGCTCAGACCTTGGTTCCATATGTATGAAACGCCGCCTCCAGCGGTAAGTGTTGAGCTGGCACCGGGGCAAATCGTCGTGTTCGACGGGGTAAGTGTGATGGTCGGTAGCGCATTGACGTTAACTGTAACAGAAGTTGAATTCTGACATCCGTAAATATCGGTTCCGGTTACAGAATATGTTGTCATTGTAGTGGGACTGACAGCATACGGATTGGCAGTTGAACCACCATTCCAGCTGTAGGTCGCAGCACCACTGGCTGTGAGACTGGTTGCTGTTCCTGAACATACAGGATTGATAGATGCAGAAGCTGATACAACAGGCAAACTATGAACATTAATTGCGATGGTTGTATCATCAGTGCCATTGTCATCTGTTACTGTCAAAGTAACATTGTATGAACCGGCAGTGTTGTATGTTACCGTGTGAGGACCTTGTGTTCCTGCTGCAGCAATGCTTCCACCAGCGAATGTCCATGCCCATGTATCAACATTGACGCCCGAGCTGTTGTCAGTATAAGTGATTGACTGACCAATGCAGATATCATTGTCGCTAAAAGTGATAGAAGCTGTAGGTACAGAACAAGGAGCAACATTAACTACAACAGAAGCTGTATTGGTACAATTGTTTCCATCGGTTCCGGTTACTCCGTATGTAGTATTAACAAGGGGTGTAGCATTGAAATTGTTTCCTGTTCCAAGTCCGTTATCCCAGCTGTAAGTCGCAGCACCACTTGCACTCAGCGTTGTACTTTGACCTGTGCAAAGAGTTGATGGAGTAGCTGTAGCTAAAACTGTCGGTTTAGGATTAACGTTTACTGTTGCTGTTGCAAAAGCGCTGCAGTTGTTTACATCGGTTCCGGTTACAGAATAAGTTGTTGTACTAACCGGTGAAACTAAGTTTGAAACTCCTGCAGGTAAACCATTGCTCCATGAATAATTGATCGCTCCTGAAGCTGTCAATGTTGTGCTCGTTCCTTCACAAATTGGAGACAACGCTGCAACAAGTCCTACTGTCGGTGCGGTGAACACGTTCAATGTAACGGAAGCGGTGTTTGTACAGTTGTTTGCATCGGTTCCGGTTACAGAATAAATTGTTGTTGAAGTTGGGGTGACATTGACCGGAGTACCTGATAACCCACCTGGATTCCATGCATATGTTACACCACCGGTTGCAGACAGACTTGACTGAACGCCCGGACAAACAGATGCCGGAGTTGCAGTCGCACCAATAGTGGGTTTTGGATTAACCGTAATGGTTATTGATGTACTACCGGTACATCCATTAATATCTTGTCCTCCAACTGTATAAACGGTTGTTGCTGTTGGAGAAACCGTAATAGCCGTGGTCATAGCACCGGTACTCCAAGCATAGGCAACCCCGCCCGTTCCGGTCAGTGTTACTGAACCGCCGTTGCAGATTGTTGTTGCACTTGCATTGATGCCGATTGTTGGCGCCAGATTCTGTGTAACCGTTACAGTAGCAGAGTTGGTGCATAAATTAACATCGGTTCCTGTTACAGAATAAGTAGTAGTTCCGGAGGGAGTCACTGTTAATGGGTTCAATGCTGAACCTGTGCTCCAGCTATAGGTACTGGCGCCACCTGCGGTCAGTGAAGATGTGCCTCCAGGACAAATAGCAGTTGGGTTTGCTGTAGCAGTTACGGTCGGATTATTATAGACGGTGAAAATGTATCCGGCATAGTCCAGACAGCTGTTCCACAAACCACCGAGCGTGTACAGAACTACTGTGTCAGGACCTGAAACATTAAAAGTATAATTGTGGTTTCCGGTCCAGAGAAGATTTGAACCATCGCCCATATCCCATGCAAAGGTTGAATCAGGCACAGTGATGCTCCAGAAACGGCTGAAAGCGTCCCAGGTGTACATCCGGTGCTGAATCAGCGCAAGAGGTGTTACATCCATGGTGAATGAAACAGATGTTCCGGGGCAGACAGTATAATCTGAAGCAAGGTAATCTGTAGTTATTGGATATGAAACAATTGGATGTGCAAGAATTTCCATATCCTGTCCCCAGGTGTTTTCATGATCCATCCATGCCATGCCAGTACCGGCATCCCAGTAACAATAGCCAAGTCCTTCGCCATAGGTGGTTGAATAAGCATTATTTGCAAAAATATTCAAGGTCTTATTGGTCGTATTTTTCAAAACAACCGCATAATTTCCGGTAACGGAAACCGGAGTTGTGAAGTTTACCGCATATTCGGCCGCAGTGGTTAAGGTAACAGCAACTGTTCCTGTTGTTCCGGCGATTAGGGTTGTAGGCATTAAAGATGCATCAACATTGTAGAGAGAAACTTCAACAGTTACATCGGTTGTTGCTTTCGAGGCAAAAAACACAACACCACTGACCGTGATGGTTCCCGGATTAAGATACGCCTGCGCTTCCATTTCATTCTGTGCAGTAGGCAGGTTGTAAAATGTATCAACTGCCGGTAACAGAGATTCTTTCAAATATGGATAATACAAAGTATCCATACAAGTAATGTCTTTGTTGGCAGAGGTTGATTGTAAGCTTTTAACGGGCTTCTCGATTCCCGTCAACGACGCTTGCACTTTCTGCTTTGTACCGGTTTGCCCGATCGCCGGAATCATGAATCCGACCAGCAATAAGCATAGGAAAAATTTGTTCATAAATTCGATTTTAAGTTATTGCTGCAAAAATAAGGATTGTTTCTTTAAAAAAGCATTTTTAGCAATACAAAATTGATAAGTAATGTGTAAAACAATGTCTGCTTGTCCGAAAAACACAGTGATTTAGACGCTGTCTAAAGTTGATTTTTGTTGCAAAAAAACTTTTCGCATTCGTTTTCGACGGAGTTTATCCTGCTGTTCGTGCTACGGAGTTTATCCTGCTGTCGACTCTTCGACTCCGCTCAGAGTGACAGTAGCAGGGCTCAGCATGACAGCGGCGGGGCTCAGCGTGACAGCAGCTTTTGTGTCATTTTTTATTTAGGTTGCAAAATGCGTTTTGCTGGATGTCTTTACAAAAGCAATTACATCCATAAAAAAACCACCCATAGGGGTGGTCTTCGGAGGATTTTTTTAGAATTAATCTATACGTTGATAAGGTAGTAATTCCCATTGACAGTCACAGTCACCGTTCCATCGCAATTTCCATCTCCATAGTCAACAGTCATCTGGTTTCCATTGCTTTCGATAACAAGTATTCCTTCGGTGATCCAGCGGCATCCGGCCTGAACTCGCAACGGAGAAGTGATGGTCATTGTGTAATCTTCGCCGTAGATATTGGTTCCGTTTGCTGTGCCATGAATCAGATACACATCGTCCCAGGGATTTAAAGTGGTGAGTTCGCCTTCGATCCATTCGTAATTGCGCTCTGAATGATAGCTGATCATGCTTCCGTCAATGCCTGTCACCGTTCCGTCAATATAAACATCGTGATTCATGTGGCCGGCTGCATTGTGTCCGTTGCAGGTGAACGATTCGATTCCTTCAACCAGATTGTCGTTTACATAGTAGCTGTCGGGAGTTACCGTAATAACTGAGAGGCTGTCGTGATACCATCCGGTGGCCACCATTACTATTTTGCCTCTGCGGTAGTTGCCGTCGTTGCAAAGCACATTGGCTGAGCCGAAATCAAGGGTTACTGTTTTAGGGAAAGTTGTCATATCATAAGGATCAATGGTGAGTGTAGCGGTTCCGCTTAAGGAAGAATACATGGCGTGGTTTCCGGTTACTGTTTCGCTGGCCTGCATCATTCCGTCGCTTGCTTGTTTGAACAAATCAGCAAAAGAATTTTCGGCTTTGGCATTGTCAACAGCTGTACGGTTGACTTCATTTGGTTTTTCGATGTCTTCGTCTTTCTGGCAGCTTGTTGCAACTACGGAGAAGATCATCAGGGCGGCGAGGAGGAATTTTGGAGTTTTCATGGCTTTAAGTTTTTAAGTTGTTATTGTTGTTTTGTTTGTTTGTTTCGGTTTTCACTGGTATTACACCAACCCGGTACCCTTACCCTTACGCCCGGATGAAAATAAATTGAATTGTTTTGCTTTTGACTGATATTCAGCCACTTGCAATCTGAAAATTTTTTAAAAAAAGATCAGGGTAAGCTCCGAATGTGTCAAAAAACATAAAATATTCCGGTACTTTTATTACACAGAGTTGCGCAGAGGGCACACAGAGGCGCACAGAGTTTAGATCCTGCTATACAAAAGCCATTATCATTTGCTGCAGATTGAATTTCGCAAACAGGTTTGCAAAATCAACCCACAGCAAATAATCAAACACAACAGTGTTGTGTTTGCGCGGTGCAAATGGCTTTTGTGCATTTTCTTTATGATATTTCTGAAAGTAATTTTTGTTGGAAATGGATGTACTTTATTTATTAATATGCTTCATGAAGTCTAAATGTTTCTATATCAGGGCAACGCAAAAGCCGTTGTAAATTACAGCCAGATGAATTTGCAAGCTCGCTTGCAAATTCATCTGGCTGTAATTGATCAAACACAACAGAGTTGTGTTTGTGCACAGCAAACGGCTTTTTAAGATAATCAAACTCCGTGCGCCTCTGTGTAAAACTCCGGGAAACTCTGTGTAACTGGGATTCAAGTAAATACTTGCAAGCTTTGCGCGGATTTATATTTGCATTTTTTTGCCATTAAAGAAACAATTCCGATATTTGCAGCAAACACTACTTACTATGATTAAGGTAAATGAATATTACGACGGGGCAGTGAAATCGATGGCCGTTGAAAACAAAGATGGCAACTTCACTGTTGGAGTTATTGAGCCCGGCAACTATGAGTTTGGCACAGCCTCTATTGAAATAATGACCGTTGTATGCGGCGAAATCGAAGCCATGCTTCCCGGTGAAACCGAATTCAAAATGTACAAACCATTTGAATCATTCCGCATTGAAAAAGACAACAAGTTCAAAATGCGTGTAAGCGCCCCATGTTCCTACCGCTGTCAGTATATTTGATCGTAGCAATACGACCGGTTCAATGAAATACGATAATATTTATGTCGGCTTTTCCTTCTGGCTGGCCGACAAAGAGCACGGAAACATTGTTTCTCCGGAAATGTGGGCATTGTTGCTTTCGATCGAAAAAAACCGGTCGATCAGCAGTGCAGCCAAAGAGATGAAAATCAGCTATCGCAAGGCCTGGGATATGATCCGCAATTGCGAGACAGCGCTGGGTTTTCAACTATTTGTAAAAACCCGCGGCGGCAAAGACGGTGGCATCACCACCCTATCGCCAGACGGCGAAGCATTGATGCATGCCTATTACAATCTGATCGAAAAACTCGAGCCGGCCTTTGAACAATACATTGTTTCGTTCAAGCGCACGTTGAAGGGCAAAAAGCTGTAAAATGAGACTGAGCCTTGCTTCTGATAAAGCGGATATTAAATACTCATCGGACAACTACAGTTTCGGATTCAACGGCAAAGAGAACGACAATGAGGTGAAAGGAACTGGAAATAGTGTTGATTTTGGTGCGCGGATTTATGATTCGAGGTTAGGCAGGTGGATGAGTGTGGATCCGTTATTTAAAGATTATCCTGATTTATCACCATATTGCTTCGCAGCAAATTCTCCAATTTTGTTTGTCGATAGGGATGGTAAAAAGATTTATGTGTCTTTTGATAGCCAAAAGGCTATTGATTCCTATTTAGAAGTAATGAATATGGGCTTGGAAGGTCAATTTGCCGTTGGGTTAAAAGCAGTTGGAAATGGGCAATATGAGGTGGTAATTGGAACCAACAAAGATTTCCCAGGAAATGTCGATGATATGACTCCAAATGGCAAAGCTTTCTATGAGGAAATGAATAAATTGGTTACCGATACGAGGGTTATGAAAGCGAGAATTGTATACGACAAAGAAAATGTCGATGTTGGGAAAGCTACAACTGCAGAAATAGATATGTATGATATTAAGTGCTTTAATCCCACTGGTCCATTCGAATTTTCTTATAATGAGAAAGTGTTTAAGGGATATTTTATATCTGAAGGTTTTACACAAATTGGGAAGTTGGCTCATGAGTTAGTTGAGCAATTTGCAATGCAACTTGAAGACAACACACAACAGCAGGCTCATATTGGCTGGGGCGTTGATGCAGAAAATAATGTTAACAATAATACAAGAACAGATAAGGGTGGGAACTGGGATAATCCATTATTCCAAACAGAAAAGGATGATGGGACAGTAACAGATATCGAGTATACAACAGGAGAGAATTTTTCTGTTAAGCAAAGTCGGGTATCTACCCCAGTAATAACTGAAGTGAAAGGCAAGTGAAAATATGAAACCATTTGTAATAATCGGAATTCTTCTTGTGTTTTCGATGACAGCCTGTAACCGAAATTGTGAAGAAGACAAGAAACTTAAAGACAGATTTGAGTTTTGTATAAAATCTGTAAAATCAGATGACAGAAATTTTCTTTCCCGTTATGTAAAGTCTCTAACATATCTTGACTGTTTGACAGGAATACCTCCAAATATTGATATTGAATGGACAACAGGAGAAGCTTACTGGAAAAGCAAAAAAGAGATGAATGCCGATATTGACCGATGGGAAAAATGGTATTCTGAAAATCATTGTGGGTTGACACTCTCCGAAGTTGACTCAATTGTACGTACAAAACTCATAAAAGAAAACCCATATCATTTGTCTTATATTTTAAAACGTTGGGAAAATTTAAAAAATGACAGTATCGTATTAATAAATTATTTATTGGTAAAAAAACTTCAAGAATCATCATGTGATAAAAATCAAAATCTGAAACTTCAATCAATTATTTATGATGATGCAATGTATCAATTTTATCGACCAATCCAAGATAGTGCTGTAGCTAATAAAAATTATTTGCTTTCAAATAAAGTAGATTTTATTGATGTTGAAATAGCAAATGGAAATATTATTATCAAATACTTGCTGAAACCCAGATATAATTTTCAATATGAATGGTTTGTGTATTCGAGTAATAAATTTGATTCTACGCAAGGAGTATTTATCGACACAAATTGGACTTATTATCACGAGTTTATTATTGAAGATGAGAATAATTGGTAGTCATTGCAATGGCTTGCAATGCTGCCTTGCACCATCCCCGATAAATCCTAATAGCTCAATACAACATCGCCCCGCCCACCAGCGGGGTTTTGTTATAATACATGGGAAAGTTTTGAAATTTTTGAATTTTTGATGGTTGGGAAATTTGAGTAGTGTGCTGTGTAATAAATTTGATGTGTGCTGAACATGAGTTTTCTATTTTGGAACACCAAATGGGACGCTAGATTACGCACCCATACTACTCCCCCCCCCCTTCCGACGCGGTTTCATGTTTTTTTTTGGGCATGAAGCCATTTCGGATAAAGGCGACCCAAATTTAACATTTATTACTGAAATTAATTGTCTTTACAATTTTGGAATTCAATTCCATATTTGTAAATTTGTATCATGATAATCCGTCATTCTGAAAAAGAACTCATTGCCTTATCGAAACAATTCAAGGCTGTTGCAGTGACTGGCCCGCGGCAATCGGGTAAAACAACGCTGGTGAAAAAAGTGTTTGCCGATAAGCCTTATGTAAACCTTGAAAACCCAGACACGCGCCGCTTCGCCATTGAAGATCCCAGGGGCTTTTTGAATAGCTATCCCGAGGGTGCAATACTGGATGAGGTTCAGCGTGTACCGGAAATTTTCTCGTACCTGCAACAAATACTTGACGACAGCAAACAGAATGGAAGGTTTATTCTCACCGGATCGAACAATTTTCTTTTGCAGGAGAATATATCACAGAGCCTGGCCGGCAGGGTGGCTTATTTGTTTTTGCTGCCATTGAGTTATGGTGAAATCGGAGACTATTCCAACGTCAACGGTCTTTTGCTGAAAGGTTGTTATCCAGCCATCTACAGCTCTGATACGGACCACCTCAAATTCTATCAGAATTATATCCGTACCTACGTTGAACGGGATGTAAGACTAATCAGAAACATTTCCGATTTATATACGTTTGAAAAATTTCTGCACCTGCTGGCCGGCCGGACAGGACAATTGCTGAACATGAGCAGCGTCTCAAACGATGTCGGCGTGGATGTTAAAACAATCGGAGCGTGGATAAGTGTGCTTGAAACAAGTTTTATTGTTTTCAGACTCAGACCCTATCACGAGAATTTCAACAAACGTGTTGTAAAAATGCCAAAACTCTATTTTTACGACACCGGACTTGTCTGCAGCCTGCTGGGGATCGAAAACGAAACGCAGTTGAAAACTCACCCGCTACGGGGCAGTCTGTTCGAAAACGCTGTCATAATAGACTTCCTGAAACGTAGATATAATGCTGGCAAGGAAAGTAATTTGTATTTCTGGCGCGACAATACCGGAAACGAAATAGATTTGTTATTGGTTAATAGTGACAAGAAAACACCTGTTGAAATCAAATCATCACAAACAATATCAGGTGATTTTTTCAAAGGAATCCAGTTCTGGAACAAACTTTCAAATACGGAAAGCGGCTACATCGTTTATGGTGGAGATACAATACAGAAACGCAGCAATGGTATTACAGCCATACCGTTTCAGAAAATGAATGAAATTGATGAATGAAGAAGGTATCTGGGGTGCTCCCCGACATTCTACCGTCAGCTTGAAGGGGTTGACAACACTGCATTGCTGACGTGGAATCGTCGGGAAGACGTGCGCCCGACCTTTCTGCGTTGTGCCGCATGCCGCATGCCCTAAGGACTGATTTGAAAAATATTTTCCGACAATTTTGTTTATTCAGAAATTTTTTCTAATTTTGCACTCCCAAATAAATAAGGATATGAAAAAAGGTATTCATCCCGAGAGCTACAGATTCGTTGTATTCAAAGATACATCAAACGATTATTCTTTCATGACCCGTTCAACGGTTAATACAAAAGATACCATCGTTTGGGAAGACGGAAAAGAATATCCGCTCGTGAAACTCGAAATCTCACACACTTCTCATCCGTTCTTCACCGGAAAAATGAAACTGGTTGACACTGCCGGCCGTGTTGATAAATTTAAAAGCCGCTACCAGAAACATTACGAACAAAAAGGCGAAAGCAAATAATTTGTCTGTTTCAAAATACTGTAAAAGCCCTCTCAACAGGGCTTTTTTTATTATTTTTACGGCATGAATATCATCCTGTTCGACAGTTTCACCCGTATGCATCTGTTGCCGCTGACTTTCACCCGCCCGGTGGCAGAACTGCGAGCTGGTATTACCACTGTTTTCGAAAAATGGCAACGCTGGTTCCCGAACTCCGTTTCGTGTCTGGCTCCTGATTACATCAAACCGGTGTTCCCGGTTACAGTATCAGCCGATAATATTTTGATCGACGGATCCATCATCCCCGATCAGCAAATGGTCAGCGCTATTCTGCAGCTGAAAGAAAACAGCGTTTTGACTGATGCTGACAATAATATTCTGGCGGCACGCCTGTCGGAATCACAGGTTCAGGGGTTATTGTTATTTTCGGAATATCTCGATCTCTCCCAACTGAGGCCTCAGTCAATCGAAACAATCCGTACGCATACTGCCATTACGAATCCCTGGGATTTGTTTTCAATGGCCGGAGATCTGTTGAAAGATGATTTTTTATTTCTGACAAAAGATCGGAAAAGCGCTCCCCTGCACGCCTCGAACCGCTATGTGAATCCGGAAAATATATTTATTGAAGAAGGTGCTGTTGTCGAATTCTCTATTCTGAACGCCTCCTCAGGCCCAATTTACATTGGCAAAGACACCGAAGTGATGGAAAATTGTGTCATCCGCGGACCTTTCGCGCTTGGCGAACACTCGACGCTGAAAATGAGTTCGAAAATCTACGGACCAACCATCATCGGACCGCATTGCAAAGTCGGCGGCGAAGTGAACAACTCAGTTTTTCTGGGCTATTCGAACAAAGCCCATGATGGATTTCTCGGCAATTCGGTCATCGGAGAATGGTGCAACCTTGGAGCCGATACCAACAACAGCAATCTGAAAAACACCTACGAAGAAGTCAAACTCTGGAGCTATGTGAAGAAAGGGTTTGCTTCGACAGGCCTGCAGTTTTGCGGACTTATCATGGGCGACCATACCAAATGCAGCATCAATACGATGTTTAACACGGGAACCGTTACCGGCGTCTCGTGTAATTTATATGGAGATGGTTTCCACCGCAACTTCGTCCCTTCGTTTTCGTGGGGAAGTACCGCCAAACTGACAGATTTTCAATTTGAAAAAGCAATGGTAGTGGCGGAACGGGTAATGGCTCGAAGAGGTCTGCAACTAACTGATTCAGTGCGCAATATGCTTAACCATATTTTCAGTCACACTGAAGAATGGCATAATAAATAAACTATTTTTCCTTTTGGCATTTATATTGGCAAGGGGGAACACTCCGCAAAAAACAGGCGGCTTATTGACATTTTGACAGCATGAAAAAAAATAAAAAAGATATTCTCAGAGAAATTCTGTTTAGTGATGCTTTATCTTCAGATGGTGATTTTATTCCACTTATGTCGATGGAAGATGAAAAATCAATTCAACAGGAAGATATTCCGGATGAACTGCCCATTTTGCCATTGCGCAACACGGTGCTTTTCCCGGGCGTAATCATTCCAATTACAGTTGGCCGTGAAAAATCGATACAGCTGGTTCGCAGTGTTTACAAAGCAAAGCGCATAATCGGTGTTGTTGCTCAGAAAGATGCCCAGGTAGAAGATCCGGAACCAATGGATTTGTATAATGTAGGTACAGTGGCCTATATCATCAAATTGTTGCAGATGCCCGACGACACCGTCACCATTATTATTCAGGGCCGCAGTCGTTTTCAGATTGATGATTTTGTGAAATCGGATCCGTATTTTATTGCTAAAGTGCATACTTACGGCCGTCCGCAGCGGCTTACAGGTTATTCGAAACTCTTCCCTACCCTCATGTCGACGGTAAAGGAAACAGCCATGCAGATTCTGAAAGAAGGTTCTGAAGTTCCGGCCGAAGCACGCATTGCGATTGAAAACATCGAAAGCCCGTGGTTGCTGATGCATATGATTTCGTCTAATCTGAAAATCCAGCACACCGAGAAGCAGAAATTGCTTGAATTGACAGATCTGGAGCAGCTTGGAAATGATTTGCTGCGTCATTTGACCAACGAGCTGAAAATGCTCGAAATCAAAGAACAGATTCACGAAAAGGTAAAAACAGATATTGATAAACAGCAGCGCGATTATTTTCTGAATATGCAGCTCAAAACCATTCAGGAAGAACTGGGTGGCGCTCCGCATGAGCAGGAAATCAAAGAGCTGCAGGAAAAAGCCGCCGGTAAAAAATGGTCAGAAACTGTTGCCGAAGTTTTCGACAAGGAAATGGCCAAGCTAAAGCGCATGAATCCTTCGGCAGCTGAGTTTTCGATACAACTCAATTATCTGGAGTTTCTGGTTGAATTGCCATGGAATGATTACACCGAAGACAATATGAATCTGGATCATGCCCGCGTCATTCTCGACGAAGACCATTACGGGCTTGAAAAAGTGAAAGAGCGGATAATCGAATATCTGGCTGTGCTGCAGCTGAAAGGCGACATGAAATCGCCGATCCTGTGCCTGCTTGGCCCTCCCGGGGTTGGCAAAACGTCGTTGGGACGCAGTGTTGCCCGCTCACTTGAACGCAAATACATCCGCATGTCGCTCGGCGGCCTCCGCGACGAATCTGAATTACGCGGCCATCGCAAAACCTATATCGGCGCCATGCCCGGACGAATCATTCAGAGTCTGAAAAAAGTGAAATCGTCGAATCCGGTTTTTGTGCTGGACGAAATTGACAAGGTGTCGGGCAACACCATGCAGGGCGACCCGCAGGCAGCCTTGCTCGAAGTACTAGACCCTGAACAGAACAACACTTTTTACGACAATTACCTTGAAGTCGATTACGACCTGTCAAGAATACTTTTCATTGCAACGGCCAACAACCTTTCAACCATTCATCCTGCACTGCGCGACCGCATGGAGATTATTGACCTGAGCGGTTACACACAGGAGGAAAAACTGGAGATTGCAAAAAGGCACCTGATCCCGAAACAACTCGGCGAAAACGGAATGGCAAAGTCAAAACTGAAGTTTGCCGACAAAGTCATCAACACCATTATTTCGGATTATACCCGTGAATCTGGTGTGCGGGCACTTGAAAAAACAATTGCAAAGGTAATCAGGCACTACGCCACAGACTTTGCAATGGGCAGAAAAATTGAGCCATTGAAAGTGGAGCATCTTGAAAAAATTCTGGGTATTCCTTCGTTCCAGCGCAATAAGGCACAGCTAAAACCCGCAATAGGACTTGTTACAGGTCTTGCCTGGACTGTTTTTGGCGGCGAAATTCTGTATGTCGAAGCAACGCTGAGCAAAGGAAAAGGGATGCTCACCATGACCGGAAATCTGGGCGATGTGATGAAAGAATCAGCTACCCTGGCCTTTGAGTATTTGAAATCGCATGCCAAAGAACTGAAGATTGATGCGGAGAAGCTCGATAATTACAATGTTCATATCCACGTTCCTGAAGGCGCGACACCCAAAGACGGGCCTTCGGCCGGAATAACAATTTTTACAGCCCTGACAAGCGTGCTGCAGAACAAACCGGTGAAAAATGATATTGCCATGACCGGTGAAATTACACTGCGAGGCAAAGTGCTACCAGTTGGCGGAATCAAGGAAAAAATTCTTGCTGCCCGACGCAGTGGAATCAAAACCATTATCATTTCCGAAGAAAACCGCAAAGACCTGAGCGAAATCGAAGACCGCTATCTGGCCGACATCAAATTCCATTTCGTGAAAGAAATGAAGGAAGTGCTGCCAATTGTATTTTAGCAGTTAGCGTTCAACAATCACTGGCGCAATCACTGGCGCGGATATGTTATCCGTGACAGTGAATACGGCGCACGGATTGCAAATCCGCGCGATTGAGAGGTTACTCCTAATTTCTTACGCCTTACGCCTATCGCCTTACTGGCAACTGACTACTCACAACTGGCAACTAAATATTACTGCACATAATACCGGTACATCTCGTGCATTTCTTCGCGCTTGGCGCGGCTCAACACCGATGCAGTCTTTCGCATGCCGCCGGTTTTCCGGAACTGAATGCTGCCGAAAATCCACCAACCGACTTTAATGCTGAATTTATCCAGCATCTTCACATAATAAGTGTGGTCTTCTGAAAGTATCGAGGCAAGATAATCATAGGCTTCCGCATGCTGGCCCGAAATCAGCAGGCTACACGCTTCATTGTAAATTTCCTGGCCATTAAAGCGCATTTCAGATGCATCAAGAATATTGGTCACTTTCACCGGAATAGTAAAAAACACATCCGGGAAACATATTATGGCTGACCTGCTGATGGTTGCAGTTTTGAACCCTTCGTTGATGTCAGCTTTCGGAACGCAGAGGTATTTCATTTTTATCAATTACTTCGATACAAATGTACCGTTCCGGTGAGTGTGCGCTTTCGGATTCCGGCCAGACGCATTTCATATACATCGCAAATGTAATAATAGACGCCTTCGCTGCAATCGAGGCTTGTTGACTTATTTTTTCCATCCCAGTTTATATCAGGATCTTGTGTGGTAAACATAATCAGACCCCAGCGGTCAAATATTTTAATGTCGATTTTTTCAACGAAATCATAGGGAAATGGAATGAAGAAATCATTGAAACCATCGCCATTCGGCGTAAATACATTTGGAAGTGTGTACAAATCGCACTCATCTATGTCGACACAAACAATATTCGAAAATTCGCTGCTGTTGCCCGATGTATCGACTGCAACAACGGCATAGCAACCAGCAACCGATGTAACCCCGGTGTGAATGTAAGTAGTAATCAATGGATCAGCAATAGTATCAACCAGCACAAATTCTCCATCGGTCATTGGTGAAAAATATATTTCATATCCACCGACATCACCATCACCGCAGGCAATTTGAGGGTTTGTCCAGACAAGATAATTGGCCACTTCGTCGCAATTGACCGATACATCAAGTTCAACGGCACAGGGAGGTTCAACGTCCATTGGTGCTTCACAGGTTTCCTGCGAAAAATTGCGAATCGGATTCACAAATCCGGGAAGCGAATACGATCCGACGGTTTCAACTTTATAACAATAAGTCTGACCATTCACCAGGCCGGTGTCGAGATACTGGTCGGAATGCGAAACCCCGATGGAATCAAACACCGATGTCAGATCGTTATATCTGTAAACAACGGTGCTATCGTTGTTCCATGGAACTGAAAAGGCCCATTTCAGCAGAAGTCTCTGATCAAAAGGAATAATGGTCAGAAATACTGACGAAGCCGGATATGAAGATGAATAGTATGTGTAAACCGAAGTTCCAGAAGCATAAAGCAGATCGATCCGGTAATGATACGGAATCCCGCTTGTATTCAGTCCTGCATCATTAAAAGTTGTGTCATCCAGCCCAAAATTTGATTCCAGAAAAGTATAGGAAATACCGGTAAAATCATTTGCTCTGTAAATATCATATCTGTATGGTCCCGGATAAGTGAGCGTGTCCAGATCATCGGGTTTTGACCAGTCGACAAACATGCTTCCCGCTGTTGCAGAAGTCGCAGTAACGCTCACATGGGTTATTACCGGTGAATTATCCGACAGAATCAGACAAGCTTCATTCGACGCCTGACTTTCGGCTCCGTTGGCAAACCATGCCGTAACAATATAGCAATACTCGTTTCCATGCGGTAATCCGAAGCCAAGAAAATCGTCTGTATATGTTGTATCGTTAATATCATTTGTTGTGGCAATGAGACTGTATCCGGTCCACGATGGCACCCCGGTTTCACAGCCTGAAGGCACGTACCCGCTTGCGCCAGACTTCCGGTAAATCTTATATCCGTCGGCATTTGTACAAAGTTCTTTATTCCACTGAAGAGCAGCATTATCTCCAAATGCAGAAACAGTCAGGTTTTCAGGAGCCGGTGCAATTATAGTGAACTCAGTTTCGGCCTGAGCAGTCAATTTGTCCGATATTTTATACACTGAAATATTATCAAGACCCCAGTGATCATAATCTTTTCCGGTGGCTGACTCTTGTCTCCAGCGAAATCGTGTATTTGGCGACAACGAAGCATCAGGAGCCACAACCGAATAATTATTCCAGTCAATCAGATTCGCTACATGTCCACCCTCGCCCGGCGACAAGCTTGGATCCCAGTAAGCCATTGTTACCCACGGACCGCCCAGACCACTCAAACTATATTGCAGATAGATTCCTTCATCAGGTTCGTCGGGACCTTCGCAGTTTGTTCCTGGATTTCCGGTATGGTCGCTGAAACGCATATCAAAAACGATCATGTAATTACCGGCACTAATATCCAATGAGGGCGTTGCGAGATAGCGCGGCGCAGTAGAATCCGGCCCAAACCAGAGATAAGTCGAACCATCCCATCCGTTTCCACAGGGATTATTGAACATGACCGATACGTTGGAATAGAATGGCGTTAATTGCCCGGAATTAAAATCATAAGAGCAATCACAGTTGCTTAAGCTATCTTCGAGTTCTGCACGAAAAATCATGCTGTAAGGCTGAGGTCGCACATGCTCGCACGAAACCTGCCAGTCGAAATCAGAAGTAACGGTGTCGCGATCGCGCACCGGCTGTGGAAATGTGGCTGGATTTGAAGCCTGTAAAAGCGGCGAACCTGTGGCTGTGAGCGAAATGGTGTCAATGCCGGTGTAAGTGGCTGTAACTGTATTATGATAAGAAGTACCGGCTATAAGACATGTGTCGGAAGGAGCTGTCAAAACCGGGGAATCCATCTGACAATCAATCACATTTGCCAATACATCACGCATGACGGAGCCCAGAAAAACGCCATTGCGGTATTTCGAAACTTTGACGGCGTAATTGAAAAAACCTTTTACGGTCGGAGAATTCCAGGTAAGCCAGCCCGTTTGCGGGTCAACTGAGAATTGCGATGATGAAGTCGGATAATAGTATCCGGTAATGGGGTCGCCAAATTCGCCACGACATGGAATCAAAGAATAAACAAGATGGTCGCCATCGGCATCATATGTTGAAAAATCAATAACATTGGAGGTAGCTCTGCAAACATTCAATTTTGGTTTTTCAAGAAAAACGGGTGATTTCTGACCTGCAAGGAATGGACTGACCACCAGTTGAGCTTCGACATAAATATCGGTGATTATCGACATTGGTACATTAATCACATTAAGGCTCCTTACCTTGTAGGAAACAAACATAGTAAATGTAGCAGGACCGGAATAGGTGTGCGTCCCGGAGTAAACAACTTTTTTCAGCTCACCCGGCAAATCAGTTACCGACGAAGGAGTCAGAAAAGAATAAGTGCTGTCGCCCCAGAAAATCTCAACTATGGAATCTACCGGACTGGGATCGTACAGATAAAAGATAATGTTGCCCCTGTAAGTTAGCTGTGAGATGTTTTCATAAGACAATTCCAGCGATTTCACATTCATTGAAAACGCTGAGCTGCAAAACAGAGTAAGCAAAAGTAATGATGAGAAAAACTTTTTCATGACATCAAAATCCGGACACGTATTCCAAACGTAAAAGTACAAAAAAAATTACGCTGTTTTATAAGTGATTGTCTAAAAATAGTTCATTGTTACGACATTCCACCGTTTCGGCCACAATTAACCCTTGAAGAATTCCGAACTCTTTGAGGGTTTTCTAAACAGGCCGAAACATGGAACCGTCGTAACAACTACAAAAACAACAGCTTGTCCGCCCGCTGGCAGAGTTCCATGACCGACAGCTCTTGCGTCGCTTACGGGAGTTTATCCCGCCGCGGCGGGAATAGAATGTTGTTTTTGTCTTCAGTGTTTTTTTTGACAGATATTAAATAGCTTGACATTATGTAGCAAATTTCTAAAACTATATCTGTCTCCTCATTATGTAGTGAAAAGAATGCAAACCCTCTTGTCAAAAATACAATCCGCTGAAATAACTTATTGCACGTACCTGTTTTGACTTTTCACTCACTTAGGCAGTCAAAGTTCTGTTTCCGTGATAAATAGCTGCTGTTGTTATGTTATATTAAGTGATAATAATCAGTGGCTATAGGAAAAAGGTCAAAAAATGATTAAATTTGCAAAAAGCTTAAATATGAGAACGTTATTGCTTGCATTTTTCCTAGTTCCTCTCTTGAGTTATAGCCAGAATGCTTCTACCAATTCTTTGTCCGCGAACTACGAAAAACTGACTACTGAATGGCAGCAGATGCATGACCAGAACGGAATACTTATATACGTTAAAAAATCTGATTGCAACCGGCCACAGGATGGTATTTTTCAGGAAATGATTCTCCTGAAAATCATCAACACAACGCAATACGATTTGACAATTTCGTGGGATTTGCTATTATGGTATAATGCTGAATTATGGACACGCTTACCGGTTCGCCCCGAAAATAATCACCAGATTGTGCTAATGGGAGGCGAATTGCTCGAAGGATCTTGTGACAACAAATCCGGATATTATTCTGCTTTAATGTTTTTCAGCCGTTTTTTAAACTATGATGACAAACCAGAAATGACAAAGTTTGAGCTAATCAACATTAACATCAGTCGATATGAAAAATAATATTCTTTTTGCGCTACTATCGATTTTGCTGATGGTTTTCAGTTCTCATGAGGCAAAATCCCAATGCTTTGCCGAGTTTACATCTCCCTCCGCAGATACAACAATTTGCTTAGGGCAATCTGTAAACCTTGAGGCTTTCGCTACATGCAGCTACCTGATGAATAATTCATTCAATACAGGGACTATTGGTTCCGGCTGGAGTTCGAATGCGAACCCAATGTTCACAAATCCTTGTGGGCCAGGGTTGCCTGGTTCTGGAATTCACTGCTGGATAGGCCACTTTGTAAGTATGCCCCGATCTCTTGAAACTGTTCCATTTCAACTTTTTAATGGATGTAATTTGTCATGGCAAATGAGGTATGCCGCTGATGAAAACACAACCGATTGCGAAGACCCCGATTTACCACTGGAAGGAGTGCATCTACAGTATTCGCTTCCACCTTATTCATCATGGAATGACATACAATACTGGACACCAAGTAGTTCTGCTTCAGGTCCGTTGTACACATGGAACCAATATCAAATGGCTGTTCCTTCTGTTGCATTTAGCTCTGCAACTAAAATCAGATGGTATCAGGATACAACTTCAACAAATTATTACGACCATTGGGGAGTTGATGAAGTACAAATCGTTTGCCCCCAATCCCAGAATATTTTCTGGTCGAACGGCCCCACCAACACACTTACACAAACAGTTACCCCAACCGATACCACTGAATACATCATATTTATTTTCGATTCGTTGGGTAATTATTTTACTGATACTTTAAACGTTAATGTGATCCCAACTCCTTCAGCTGATTTTGTGGCTGAATCCCCGGTTTGTATTAACTATCCTTCAACAATTAATTTTACAGGCACCAACAGCGCAACTGTAACATATGCATACAACTTCAATGGCGGCACTGTTGTTTCCGGCTCGGGCTCAGGTCCTTACGAAGTTACATGGCCTACTGCCGGCACCTATACAATAACGTTGACCAGCACTGATGGATTCTGTACCAATACAGAGACTCAAACTGTTACTGTAAATTCGAATATAATTGTTACGGTTTCATCACCCAATGCATCGGTATGCCCCGACAGCAGTGTAACACTCACAGCGTCGGGCGGAGCGACCTATGCCTGGGCCAGCGATCCAACACTCAACTCCGACAGCACTGCTTCTGTTATTGCAACACCTGAAACAACAACTACCTATGTTGTAACAGGGACAAGCACGCTTGGATGTACTGGTTCTTCTTCTGTTACCATCGATATTTTCCCTACGCCTGCAATCACGGTATCTCCTGTTCCTGAAAAAGGCTGCATTCCGCTTGTTGTGGATTTCAACCCCAGCATCACACCAAATGCAAATGCTTATGAATGGAATTTCGGCGATCCTGCATCAGGTGCGCAAAACACCAGCAACGCTGACTCGCCCATTCATGTATTTTCGAATTCCGGCCAGTACGATATTTCTCTCAATGTTGTTTCAGTTCACGGTTGTCCGGGCTCCATTGTTTTTCCCGGTTTAATTACCGCCTACGATGTGCCCCTTGCAGCATTTAAGCCGGACTCCACAACACTGAATCTCATGAATCCCATGGTCGGATTTACAGATATGTCAACTGGTGCTTCGAATTGGTACTGGGACTTCGGTGAACCAAGCTCTTACACCAATTATTCTAACCTGCCTAATCCTTCTCACTCATATGGAGCCACTGGTGAATACATTGTCTGGATGGTTGTGGACAATGGTTTTTGCGCTGATTCTGCATATACAATCATCAGTGTTTTTCAGGATATCGCGTTTTACGTACCCAATGCGTTTTCGCCCTATAACGAAGATGGGTTAAACGATATTTTCGTGCCATCAGGCATTGGCGCCGGAATGGGCGACAATACTTTTACTATGCGTATCTACGATCGTTGGGGCAAGATTATGTTCGAATCCAGTGATTTTTATACAGGCTGGGATGGCAAATACAATGGAGATTTTGCTCACCCTGGTGTTTATACCTACTTCATTGAAGTACAATATGCCGATAAGCTTTGGAGAAAATTCTGGGGTAGAGTTACCCTGGTGAAATAATTTGGTTGTTTAGAGGGCTGTCGGATACGACAGCCTTTTTTTTGCTTATTTCACCTGCGCATCGGAGTATTGTGACAAATAGACTCCAAGATCTTCGTCGCGGTCAACGGCAAGTTTTTGACGTAATCTCGAACGAAGCACATGAATGCTTTGAAGTGTCATTCCGGTAATCAACGCCATTTCCTTAGAGCTCAACTGCAGGCTGATGAGCGCACAATAGCGCAAATCGCGCGATGTGAGTCCTGTGTGAGCTTGCGTAAGCTTTGAAAAGAAATCGGGATTCACAAGCGAAAAATAATGGTCGAATTCTTTCCAGATGTTTTTATTCTGCGAAGTTGACAATTGCGAAGCAAGCTCATACAGTTTCTTCTGCGTCTCACGCGGACTCTTACTCCCAAGTTGGCGCATCTGAGTTATAACATCTCCAGCCGTTTCGTTCACCATGGCCTGATTAAGAACGAAACTGGCGATTTCCTTGTTTTTTGTATTCAATTCAGCTGTTAGCCTGATACGGGCGGCAAGCAAAGTTTCTTTTTGCTGCTCCGAATGCAGAATGCGCCGGCGATAGCGATTCGAAGAAAAATAGATAAACAGTATTGCCAACAATAGAACTATGATCGCAACAGAAATCAACAAAAAGAAAATACGTCGCTGTTTTACAAGATTTTCATTTTCCAGAACAATGGTTTTTGCCTTCGTTTGTTCAAGATCAAGTAAAACCTTATAATACAAATTGTTTTCAACAGAATCTCCGGCTTTCGACCTGAACAAATCCCTGTATTTCAATACTTGTGACTGATAAAAATAGGCACGGTCGTATTTCCCCAGTGCGCTGAAAATCTCTGCGGCAAAGCTGTTGAATTCAATGAGCATTTGATAGTTGTTCACTGTTTCAAAATGGGAAAGTGAACTCAGAATATTTTCCTCCGCTTCCGCATAATTGCCCTGATGCATCTGAATTTTCGCTTTTATTCCATCGAAAACCCCAAGCCAGTTATCCTGGATTATGTATTGTTTTCGCTCCTCCGCCATCCGAAATAAGGGGATGGCTTTCTGGTAATTGCCGCGCCGGATATAATGCATGCTGATGTTCAGACTAATATGTGCAATATTCTCGTCATTTCTGGTCTCCAGCGATTTAATAATCGATTTATCAAAACAATATTCGGCTCTCGTTGTGTCACCACTCTTTATATAGAATTTTGCCATATTGTTCCAGCCAACCGCCTGAAAGTCCGGATTTTTGCTCTTATCAGCCGCAATCATCATGGCCTGAAAAAGATATTCCGGATTTTTGTTGAGCTTTAGAAACACAATGAGTAGGCTGTTGTATGCCTTAAACTGGAAAAAATAGTCTTGTTGATTTACAGCTATATTCAGTAATGTATTGAAAGCAAATACAGCATTTGTATCCTGCCCCAGCTTTTCATAGGTCAACCCAATTACATAAACATTATACATGAAATCTTTCACCTGGCCACACGAAAAGAGTTTGCCCGCATTTGGAGTAAGTAGTTTCAAAGCCTTTTCGGCACCTTCACCTTTTCGGAGAAAATCAGCATAGGCAAGTATGCTTTTTGCTCGCTGGCAAGGAAATGTATTCCCAGCCAACTCAATCGATCTTAAAAACGCATTTGTCGTGGTGTCTTCATCATGCAGAAACTGACTTCCAACTCCAAAGAGCCGCAATGCTTCGGACATTCCAACCGTATCATTTTCAATTTCAGAAAGCTTGTATGCTTCAATGGCAAAAGGCTCAGCTTTTTTAGGATTATTTTCTGCATACAAAGCAGCAGAGTCCAGCAGATCGCTAACACTTTTCAGCGATTCAGGCAATTTGGAGTTTTGATGCTGTGCGTGTGAAATTCCCGGCCAATTGAGAACAGCCAGAAATAGAAGAATTATTATCTTGATTTTTTGCTGAAATATCATACGCAAATTTAGAAATATTTATTTGCTGTTTTTCGTAAAAATGACATACTGCATGAATAATCTCTGCCAATTTTCATTACACAATAACAACAATGATTACTTAAATTAATTAATTCAATAAAAATTTCGAATTTCTGTAAACCATGCATTCGCAATTTATGTCGCTTAAGCTAAACATTGATCCATTTTGTCGCATATGAAACCACATCTCTAACAAAAGATGTGTTTTTCCGGCCGTACATGCCATTTATTTATGTAAATAAGTGTTTTTTTCAGATATAATAAAAAATCGGTTTTTCAAACAATTCGCTCTTTAACACCTGATATTCCGTTACTTAACACAGTGCGTTAAGCATCCAATAAGCTTCAAAGTTGTTAATTTCCTAAATACACTTATAATGTTGAAAAAAACGGGTGTTAAAAATCGTAAATTCGTAAATCAAATTCTTATGGAAAAGGCTAAACAACATAAACATGAAAGCTAAAATTACAATTTTGATTTTGGGGATGCTTTTGAGCTTTTTATCGGCTCAATCTCAAACGATTGTTTTCTCCGAAAACTTTGAGACACTGCCCCTTTCAGTAACAAGTTCAGGTGCTGGCAACTGGGCCCGATCGACATATCTTCATGCTGACGGCGCATATTCCGACACTGCCATTGTTACTATGGCATCATCCACCTATCTCACTACCCCCGCCTTCAGCACGCTGGGAAACTTCATGGTAACTCTTGAATTTGACCAGATTTGTAAAATCGAATTCTTTGATGGCGGATTTGTTGAGTATTCGACCAACAATGGCGCCACATGGACTGTTGTTTCAAGCGCCTATTATCAGGGCAGTGGCGTCATGGTCAGCAATAAATTCACAGCAAACTCTTATGTTTCAACATGGATGCCTGCAAGCCCTTCAGCAGTGCCCACCAATACGTGGTGGAAACACGAAAAATTTGATATCAGCGCATTGGTCGGAAATCAGGCCAGTGTTATGATCCGTTTTAAATTGTCGGATCTTAATAACAATGGACCCAACTTAAATTATGGCTGGGCACTCGACAATATTTCTGTCAACATGGCTATCGATGAAATGGATGCTCCGGTTATTACCATGATTCCTCCCTACCCGGTTGACACCGTTTATCATACCGGACCATTTACCGTTAATGCCATCATTGCTGATGCCAGCGGTGTTGATACGGCCCTTCTTATTTATACGGTCAACGATGGCTTTCCCGACACACTCACCATGCTTGCAGCCGGTTCAAACCAGTTTCAGGCAGTCATTCCTGCTGCAAACCTGTCTGACAGTATCAATTATTACATTTATGCCACAGACTCAGCGCTGACTTCAAATTCTGCCGTATATCCAGCCATCGATGATATTCAGTTCATTGTTAAAGAATCTCCTCCTCCTGCCGGCTGTACAACTCCATTAACGGCATTCCCATATCTGGAAACGATGGAATCTTTCACCGTCGGTGTTCCCGGCGTATTTGACAATGGATGGGCAGCATCTCCTTCATCGGGCTATATGTGGGTTGTCGATGCCGGAGGTACACCAACAACGTCTACAACCGGTCCTGCAGTTGATCACACATTGGGAACTGCATCCGGAATATATTTGTTCACCGAAGCAACGAGTGGAACTGCAGGTGACTCAGCTTTTCTCTTCAGTCCCTGTATTGATATCACAGACCTCACCCATCCTGTAATGTCGTTTTGGTACCATCGCTATGGCAGCGCCATGGGCGAATTGCATGTCGATATCTGGTACGGAAATCAATGGTATACGGATATTGTTCCGGCTTTTATAGGCCAGCAACAGACTGACAACACCGATCCGTATTCTTATGTGCTTGTTGACCTGGCACCTTATAAGAGTGTAACTCAAATTAGATTCAGAGCCATCCGCGGATCAGGCGGTAACGGCGATATGGCACTCGATGATATTCAGATTTATGATCTTGCTCCAATTGATGCTGCAGCCGTTGAACTTTCCGAACCAACCAGCCCTGCATCAACAGGCCTTCAGGATGTAAAAGTCCGGATTGCAAATATGGGTGCTTCAGTATTAAATAATGTAACTATTAACTGGAGCATCGATGGTGTTACTCAAACTCCATTGCTGTACTCTATACCAACACTCAGTCTTGACACTTCAGCAGCTATAACACTTGGCAGCTATGATTTCTCCGTTGGCGTTACCAATATTCGTGTATTTACATCCAATCCCAATGGTGTTGCAGATACACTCAACGGCAACGATACCTTAGATGCGCCAGTGTTTGTTTGCGGTACCGGACTTGCGGGAACCTTTACTGTGGGTGCTCCAGGAAATGATTTTTTGAGCATTTCCCAGGCAAGCGAAGTGCTACAGCTCTGCGGTATTTCAGCTCCGGTGGTTTTCGAAATTGCACCGGGTGAATATGAAGAACAAATTGAAATTTATTCAGTCAACGGATCTTCAGCCGTAAATACGATAACCTTTACTTCTTCGACCGGCAATGCCGCCGATGTTGTAATGAAGTACACGGCTGATGCAACTGGAAATAACTACGTGACAAGAATTATTGGTGCTGATAATATGATTTTCAGCGATTTCACCATGCAGTCAACAGGCGGAACCTACTCCCGCGTTCTTGATATTACCGGAAGCACCAATCGTCTTACTTTCGACGGAATGACCTTTGAGAGCCCTGTAACAGCAGCCGGTAGTTCGACTAATAACGCTGTTGTTTACAATGCCAGTAGTCTGGACAGCAATATGACTTTCCGTAATTGCGATGTGTTGAATGGTTCATATGGTATGTACCTCTACAATTCAAGTACAACCATCGATACCAATTTGCTGGTTGAAAACTGCACTGTTTCCGGCTTCTCATATTACGGAATCAATGCATATTATCACACACATGGCATCATACGAAACAATACTATTATTTCCGCCGATGGGACCGTAGCATACTCATCCGTATACAGCCTCAGACCCTACTATTTCGATTTCGGAACACTAACAGGAAATAAAGTTATTGCCAGTGGTTCTGCCGCCAACTATGCATTGTATGCGTACTATATGGATGCAGCTGCAGGATCGGAAGGAATTGTTGCCAATAACTTTTTTGTTGCCGGACGCGCCGGAAACACCGGCACGACGTATGGAATGTATATGGGGACCAACACTTTCCTTAATGTATATGCCAACTCAGTAAACGTAATCAATAATGCAACTACCTCGCGGGCGTTTTATCTTACAGGTGGTACAAATTACAATATTATAGATAATATTTTTGCCAATCAGGGCGGCGGCCATGCCTATTATATCGGTACCATCGCTGCTGTATTGACCAGTAATTACAACGATTTGTATACCACCGGGGCAACGCTGGCATATTGGACAGCTGCCCGGGCTGATCTGGCGGCACTTCAGGCTTCCAGCGGCAAAGACCTCAATTCAGTCTCAGTTGATCCTTCATTTAATTCACCAACCGACCTGCACACCTACGCAGCCGGACTGAGCAATGCGGGAACACCCATCGCAGTCATCACAACAGATATTGATGGACAGGCACGCAATGCAACAACACCCGATATTGGTGCTGATGAATTTGATCTGATGACAAACGACATGGCCATTGTTCAAATGACAGCACCTGCATCCACTTGTGGTGGAGCTGCAGAAAATGTAACGATTCAAATAAAAAATATCGGTTCAGCCACACTTACCTCTTCTGAAATTGCATGGAAAGTAAACGGTGTTTCACAGACTCCTTTCTCATTCAGCGGACCACTTGCCCAGGGCTCATTTGCTCAGGTAACTTTAGGCACATATACCTTTCTGCCCGCAGTGACCTACGATCTGGAATTTATGGTTAACACCATCAACGGTGTACCTGATCAGAATACCAGCAACGACACACTTTCGGTTGTTGGATTCAGAACCTCGCTTGGGGGAACCTACACCATTGGTGCAACGGGTGATTATGGGACTATTTCAGCGGCAGCAAACGATCTGATGAGCCGTGGAATCTGTTCTTCCGTAGTTTTCAATATTCAATCGGGAATCTATAATGAAAGCATTTCGCTGACGGAAATTAGTGGCTGCTCTGCAACAAACACCATTACATTCCAGTCTGCATCCGGAAACGCGGCTGATGTAAGTGTTACCTATGCTTCTGTCAATGCAAATGACAATTTTGTTTTCTGGTTCAACGGAGCTGATTACGTCAGTCTGAAAAACCTGAGTCTCACCAACACCGGTTCTACCTATGCTGGTGTTGTGGTCATTTCAGGTGGTGCCAACTACAACACCGTTGACCATTGCGTACTGACAGGAATAACAGACATTACTTCTTCAACCAACACGTATGTTGTAAATAATAAAACTGGTCTTGATCATTACAATACGCTTTCAAACAACATTATCAACAACGGCTCGCGTGGTATTTACTGGTATGGCTCCAGTTCTACTTTTCTTGAAAACGGAAGCGTTATAACCGGCAATACACTCAACGATTTCGGTTATTATGGAATGTATGTTTATTACACAGGCTCAAGTGTTATTTCGGACAATACATTGAATCAAACAAGTGGTACAACCTATTCCACATTATATGGTTATTATATTGGATATTCCGATACGCTCACCTTTACAAAAAACACTGCGAAACTGCGTGGAACCTCAACTGTGTATGGATTGTATTCCTATTACAACGACGGATTTGCCGGCAGTCAGAACCTGATTGCCAACAACATGATCACTGCAACTTCGGTTTCAGCAACCGGAACGGTTTACGGGATCAGAGCTTATTACAATAACTACACACAGTACTATCACAACTCAGTGCTGGTAAACAGTTCCGGAGGAAGAGCTTTTGATCAGTATTACGGTGGTAATATTATTCTCGCCAACAACAGTTTTGTTAATGAAGCAACCGGCTACGCAATCTATTCCACCCCGGTAGCGGGCATCATCGCCAGTGATTACAATAACTTGTTTACCAACGGGATTAACGTTGGTTACTTCAATTCAGCTGCCCGTGCCACTCTTGCCGACTGGCAGGCTGCCAGCGGGTTTGATGCGAACTCTGTTTCAATGGATCCTAACTATCTCTCCACATTTGACCTTCATACTTTTGATGCTCCATTCAATAATCTGGGAACGCCCATTGCATTAGTGACCGACGATATCGATGGTCAGATGCGCGATGGAGCTACTCCGGATATTGGAGCAGACGAATATTCGCCTTTATACAACGAGATTGAAATGCTTGCATTTACTTCTCCGTATTTTGAATGTGCAGGAACAAGTAATGTTTTGGTTCATTTCTACAACAATGGTTTAAATCCAATTACAGCCTCTGTTTTCAACTGGACTCTTGACGGCGTTCCACAAACACCGTTCACCTTCGGAGGCACCCTGATTTCGAATGAGGACACCATTGTGAACATTGGAACGGTGACAGTTAATGCAACAACCCAAAATATTGTTGCCTGGGTAACATCGGTAAATGGAACATCCGACGACCATCCGGAAAATGACACCATACAAACATCGTTTTCAGCTGCACTGGCTGGAACTTTCACCATTGGCGTGACCGGTGATTATACTACCCTGCAGGCAGCAGCAACCGACCTGAATACAAAAGGAGTTTGTGGTCCTGTAGTATTTAACGTACTTCCAGGCACCTATAATGAACAGATTTCGCTTGAAAATGTTTTCGGAGCAACTGCTGTTAACACGATTACTTTCCAGTCTTCGACTGGTGACAGCTCCGATGTAGTTATCCACTACGCATCTTCAACCAGCGCAGACAACTATGTTGTGAAGTTGACGAATGTATCGTACACAACTTTTCAGAATCTCACAATGTCGGCTACAGGAGCTACCTACGCAACTGTAATTAATTTTGCCGGAACCAATCATGTTGATATTAAAAACTGCGAGTTGATTGGTGCACAAATAAATAGTTCTTCAGTCAATTATGCTGTTATTTATAGTGCAGCTTCGGATGACAGCTATAATGAGATTTCAAATAACCTGATCACTGGCGGATCCTATGGTATCCGACTCTACGGACCTTCTTCGACCGCACCTGAAACCGGCAATATTCTTCAGAATAACAATTTTGACGGTTACAGTTATTATGGTGTGTATAGTTACTACCAGCGCGATCTCACTTTTTCAGGCAATAAAGTCGAGTTTGATTCCACCTATGCGTACACTACCAACTACGGTTTGTATATGGGCTATATAACCGGATCATCAAGCATAACCGGAAATAATGTGGCTTCAGGCGGAACAGCTACGTCGTATGGAATTTACCTGACCAGCATTACAGGCAACACAGGCAACCCGGTTCTGATTACGAACAACTTCATTACCATTGCGCGTGGCACCGGGACTATGTATGGAATCTACGGCAGCTCGGGAACCAACATCAATATTGCTCACAACAGCATACACCACATGGTCACCGGCGGAACAACTTCCAGATTGTTTTATACCGCAGCAGCCTTTAAGGCCGACACTGTAATGAACAATATCTTTTATGCTTCTGGAAATGCACAGGTATATTATCTGCTTGCCAATCCAACAGTTTTTGATTACAACGCCATCTATACAACCGGTACTTACGGTTATGCCAACACTACAACATATGCTACAATGGCTGCATGGCAGGCTGCCGGCTTCGAGCCGAATAGTATCAGTACCAATCCGCAGTACGCGGGCTGGATGGATTTGCACATCGCAAACCCAATGCTTAACGGTACTGCTGCTCCTATGGCTTCCGTAAATGTTGATATCGACAACGAAGTCCGTAGTATTTCTTCCGACATCGGCGCTGATGAGTTCACACCGACAGGTTTAGACGCAGCTATTGTCTGGCTGGGTCCGCTGAAGCCTGTGACTCCCGGCAGTTATCCTGTTGAGGTGATTGTAACAAATACTAAAACAACGCCTATTACAGAACTCTCCATCACCTACACAGATGGTATTACTCCGGTCACCGAAAGCTTTACAGGTCTTAATCTGTTGAGCAACGAATCGGATACAATTACATTCACCACGCAGTTTGCCTTCTCGACCTACACAACGTTGTTTGCATATATTAATTCGGTAAACAGCGTTACTGATGACCTGCAGTTGAATGATGCCACTGAAACAAGCACACTGTGCTCAGTGCTGGCTGGAACATATTCAATCAATCCAGCATTGCCGGTTTCAACATCAAACTTCACCTCATTTACGTCTGTCATCGAAGCACTCTATTGCGGCGGAATTAGCAGCAATGTAACTTTCGAAGTAGCAAGTGGTTTTTACAACGAGCAAATTTCGCTCGGCCCTGTCGAGGGAACCGGCCCGGGAAGCAGAATTACATTTACTTCGGCCACCGGAAATCCTGCCGATGTCGTCATCACTTTTGCGCCGGTAGTTTCTACAGCAAACTACGTTTTGAATGTGAATGGCATCGAGTATCTGACTTTCGAAGACATGACGCTGACCAACTCTGGGACTGCGCTGGGTCACGTGATTGAATTCACCGGGAATAGTGATTCTGTAATTATTCGAAACAATGTGCTGAATGGTGTGATAAATTCATCCACTTCTACATCTTATTCTGTTGTATATTCGGGCGGTAATCTGAACCACAATACAATATTCGATGGAAATACCATAAACAATGGAACGAGTGGCATTTATGTCAGGGGAGTTGGAACAGCCGACCGTGAAATGGGTGTGAAAGTCATAAACAACAGCATAAACAATTTCTCATACTACGGAATCTACTCCTACTATTCGACTGATCTGTATATTGACGGAAACCTAATCACCAGTGCGCCTGAGTCAGGAACTTATACTTCGCTTTATGGTATCTATGCCTACTATTCCGATTCACTCAGAACACTTTCGGACAACATGATAACATTAACACCCGTGTCGAGTGCCTATGGTGTTTACATGCCTTATGTTGTAAACTCAGCCACGTCAAGAGCACCAGTGTATAACAATATGATAAGTGTTGCTTCATCGGTTTCTTCATCCTCTACTTTCCATGGAATGTATTTCAGTACAGCCAGCTACCTCGATTTGAACTATAACACTATTTATGTACGCAATGCTTCAACAAGCAGCAACGCGTTATACATGAGTTCAGGCAGCAATTTCAGGTTGTTGAATAATAACCTTGTAAACAACGGCGAAGGCCGTGCTATTTACGCTGGAACATCTGTTTTAAGCAGTTCCGACTACAACAACCTCTACACCAACGGTGCAACTCTCGGCTATTTCACGGCAGCCAGAACAAACCTCGCAGCATGGCAAGCCGCTTCCGCTATGGATGCTCATTCAGTATCGCTTATGCCAAATTTCTACAGTGAACAAAATCTGCATATTGTAGATTTCTCACTCATGGGTCTGGCAACGCCTGTAGCTTCAATTACAACAGATATTGATGGAGACGCCAGAGATGCTTCAACTCCAGATATCGGAGCCGATGAATATTCACCATTGCTAACCGATGCCGGAATTTCGGCATTCGATCAGCCTACAATTATTACCAGTGCCGGACTGAACGACATCAGTGTCACCATCACAAATTATGGTAGCGCTGTTCTCGATACAGCTCAAATAGAGTGGACATGGAACAACCTGCCTCAAACGACAAACCCATGGTCTGGCTCACTTGCTTTCGCACAAAGCGAAGACTCAGTGCTGCTTGCCAATCTGATGCTCTCACCCGGTATTTCTACCTTTAAGGCCTGGACCAGCATGCCAAACAACACAACGGACTTGAACTATTTCAATGATACAACTGAATTCACAGTTGTTGCTTGCGAAGGACCACTAGCCGGAAATTATACCATTGGCTCAACTGGTGACTATGCCAGTTTCAACGAGGCCATCCTCATTATTGAATCCTGCGGCATTGACAGCCTTGTAATCTTTGATGTGCTTCCGGGTACCTACGAAGAAAATGTGGTTGTTGGTTTTATCCCCGGAGCTAGTGCGGTCAATACGGTTACTTTCCGCTCTCAGACTGGTCTTGCCACAGATGTGGTTTTGCTCCCGACAATCCTCAATAGCGATCTGTCAATTGTTCAGTTCAACAATACAGACTATGTTACCTGGCAGAACATGACAATCAATGGAACTGCTCATCCTTTCGTCAGAGGAATAACCTTGATTAACGAAAATAATAACCTGACACTGAGCGGCAACGTCATTCACATGCCCGATGTGAGTACCAGTACAACTAATATTGTTGGTATTTACGATGCGGCCGGAAACGACGACTCATTGACTGTCGTAAACAACACCATTCATAATGGTTCTTACGGAATGTATATTTACGGTACATCTACAGCGCTGCAAAATGGAACACTCATCAGTGGAAACACCGTTACAGGTTTCGCAAACTACGGCATGCGTATTTATTATATGAATGCACCTGTAATCTCGCAAAACTACATTTACACCGACACATTGACATATTCTGCCATTTATGGCTTGTACACTGGTTACTTAGACAATGCAATGCTGATTGAGAAAAACAAAATCATCCTTCCGGCAAACATGGACGGATACGGCCTGTATTTGTATTACAACGATGGAACAACATCAAATCCGGGATCTGTTGTAAACAATTTTGTTTCAATTCGCGGAAATAATAGCTCAATATCATATGGTGTTTACATGTCGTCCTGCAACTATCAGAACTTTGTTTTCAACAGCATTAACGTGTACGATAATTTTGGGACATCGCGGGCATTCTATGTTTCAGGTGGTGCGAACAATTCATTGTTCAATAATATAATCGCAAATACAGGATCTGGTTTTGCAATGTATTTCAGTTCCACAACTGCGGTTACGGCCAGCGATAACAACCTGCTTTACACAGGAGGTTCGGTGCTGGGGTATTATTCGGCTAACCGCACCGACCTTGCTGCATGGAAGACCGCTTCGTCGCTTGATGCACACTCGGTCAGCTTCAATCCGCTTTTCTTCAGCAACTCTGATCTCCATGTGTTCCTTGCATCGCTGAATGCTGCAGCATTACCAATTGCCGGAATAACAACCGACATTGATGGAGATGCGCGCCACGCTTCATCTCCGGATATTGGTGCTGATGAGTTTGTTCCTTTGAATGTCAACCTTGGTATTACTCACCTCCTAAAGCCAACCAACGACTTCGGTCTCACCTCAGAGAGCGATACAGTGAAAGTCCGCATATTTAATTTCGGAGCCAATACTGCATCATCTTTCAACATAACTTACAAACTGAATGGCGTGATTATTCAAACACAGCCATGGACAGGCTCGCTGACTTCAGGTACATCTACCGATGTTGAATTTACAACGCTCTTTGCTCCTCAAACAGGATGGAATACACTGGAAGCATTTGTAAGTATTGCCGCTGACGGTAATCTTTCCAATGATACTGTTTCTACTATGTATAAAGGCATACCAACACTCAACATTCCATATGCTGAAGATTTCGAGGCCAATGATTATTGGGGTGCCAATATTACTTACAACGGATGGGAATTCGGAATTCCTGCCGGAACGGTTATCGACAGCGCATACAGTCCTGATATGGCATGGAAAACCAACATCGACGGGATTCATGGTAATAGCCAGAACATCGTTCTGTATTCACCTGTTTTCTCGTTCCTCCATGCTTACAATGCGCAGTTGAGTTTCTGGCACTGGTACGATACCGATGCCGCTGACGGCGGATATATCCAATACACAGCCAATGGTGGAACAACATGGAATAATCTGGGTGTACTCAATGATCCTTCAGGAACCAACTGGGCACCGTCGCCTGTTTATACCGGATTTGGCTGGAGTGGTCACTCAGGCGGTTGGGTACAATCATCCATCGATTTATCATTCCTCAACTTCAATCCTTTCGAAACTCAGTTCCGCTTTATCTTCTACTCAAATATGGTTGGAACAAACGGCGATGGCTGGGCTATCGATAATGTTGAAATAATCATTCCACAGGCCGATATCGATGCTGGTGTTGTTGAAATCGTTACTCCTTCCGGAACACTTACCCCCGGCGTACAGGAAGCGATTACTGTGAAAATCACCAATTATGGAATAAATACCCTGACTTCAATTCCGGTTGTTGCCAAAGCAAATACCGGTCAGCCGCCAATCAACGGCACATGGACAGGTTCACTTGCATCTGGTGATACAACTACATTTACTTTCCCGGCTAACTACACCCCAGTATCAGTGCCTGATTTCGAGTTGTGTGCTTATACCGACATATCGAATGACTACATTGCTTACAATGACACTAGTTGTGTAACACTGTTCACAAATGTTGGTTTTGCCGATAACAATCTGACAGAGATTTCACTCAGCCCCAACCCCGCTGATGATTTCACCAGACTGGAATTCGAGGCAGGCACTTCTGAACATGCTGTACTCACTATTACTACCGCCGACGGAAAACATGTCCGCGAAACAACTGTGAGCATATCCGCAGGCATAAATAATATCAGGATTGAAACAGCTGATCTTGCTTCAGGACTCTACCACTGGACGCTCCGAAGCAATAACAGCAACGGAAATGGCAAGCTGATAATTAACCGCTAAATCAGAATCCGTATATACCGAAAGGGCTGTCCGAAAGGGCTGTCCTTTTTTTTGTGCAAATTGCTGCGATTCGCCCCGACATTCTAGTGTCAGCAAGAATTGGTCAACATTGCAGTATTGCTGACCTGGAATAGTCGGGAAGTGCAAGAACCAAAGCACCACAACGATTCCGTTTCCGCGCCTTGTCTCAAATCATTGTTGTGTACCGCCTGCAGCGGGATAAACTCCCGACAGAATGTTTGGTACTTCGCGACATTCCATCGTCCATACTAAACCCGCAGTCATCCTGAGTGTTTTTTCGAAGTGGAACGAAGAAAAAAAGTATCGAAGGATACTGCAATATAAACTCTGTGGAAGTATTGACAGTGAATCAACATCTCTCAATGCGTTATGCATTGCACCCTGAGCGTTATACGTTGTGCATTATGCTTTGCGCCTTGTACCTTGCGCCGCATGCACTAAAACGAATACGTCACACCACCCATAAAACGAAAGCGGTATGAAGGATAATGATTCCACAACATATAGCGCTGCGAAGCAATATTACTGAATTCAAGATAGGCCGATAAAACTTTCGAGTAACGATACTCAAGTGTGAGATTGGCATCAATGGCAGGATTCAATTTTACTGGTTCAATAGCAGCAAAACTTCCAAGTGTCATAATATCACCATAGGATATCTTTGCATAGCGCTGGCCAATATAAAACACACGGGCGCTGGCCAGAATTTTGTCAGCCAGATTATAACTCAGCCCAATCATTCCCTCGAAATCCGGGATATTATATGCTTTCTCATTGGTCACTGCATCAGCCTGATTATAGGCCACCATAAGCAATCCTTTCCATTTGTTCCCAATATTCAAAGCCCCATTGAATTCGCCGCGGAACCAGTTCACCTTCTCGTCATAAACAACCGTCATCTGATTCTCTAAATAAGAAATGGAATCGTCTATGGCAAACATAGGACAGTTCTCTATTTTGCGATTTATGGCCTGAATGGAATAACTAAAAGCATGCGCAATATTACCACGGATTCCGCCATATAGCATTTGAGTAGTTCTGGAATAATCGCTTCTGACAAAATGATGAATGAATGGATTTTCATTTGCAAGCAATCGGAAAGAATGATACTTTAGGTCGCCATCGAGTCCGCCAAAAGCACTCAGTGTGCCAGGAAGCAAATTTAGTTCAAGCTTGATTTCCGGAAAAAAATAAGCCTCGGCTGTGGAGTCTGTTTCCATGGCCAGCTTCGGAGCAAACTCAATAAATACAGGTCCGAAATTCGTGTTTATATATGGAGCAATATTCACCAGGCCTTCATTCCATGCCATGAATCCACGATTCTGGAAATAATGTTCAACATCGTACCGTAATCCAACAACCTGATGTTTACTCACTTTTTTCAACCAACCAACTCTTTTGTCGAGATAGCCATCAAGTGCAATGCTATTCTCCGTCGCGTTGTGAATATTCCAGAAGCAATGATAATTCAGGTCGGTTTTATAATTCACGTGCGTCGAGTCGGCATGGGTGCTGTAAAACGAAATCATTGCCCCCGCGTCGTTGTAGCGCTGTTTGATGTCTTTTTTACCTGTGAGAAGAACAACATTCGGATCCGTTGGCGAAATGAGCGAATCGGGCATGAACCCATAATAATGCACTATGTCGCTATGAAAAAACAACTTGCTGTAAATCGTATTCTTAGATTTAATGCGCGATCCGAATAAATCAACTTCATTATTGCTCATTCCGGAAAAGCCATAGTCAGGAATCTTTCCATTGGTTGAAAAGTGCTTCATGTGCAGCCCGAAACTCTTTGTTTTATTTCGCTTTGTGTTTACAAACAGCTCGCCATACGGCGTACGACCAGTGCCAAAGCCAACCCGAATATAATTTCCGTACAACTCAGTAAATGGCTCTCCGCTCATTTTAGCCGCTTTGATGGGCGCTGCCAGAAAAGAAATCTTCATCGGTTGTGCGAAAACCGAATATTTCATGTCGGTCTTTTTCACTTCTTCAGCGGTGAATACGGGATTGAATTCTTTCTTCGGAAAATCCATGAGGCGTGGATCGTAGGAGCCAACCACCATTACATTTTCGGTATAGCTATTCGATGTGTCTTTCTGTGCCGAAATGTTCCCGGTCAGTCCAATAAACACTACCGTTCCGATAATCAATGCTTTTGTTTTCATTGTACTATTCATTATTTCCGTCAATGATTTGTTCACCTTCTCCGTCGAGCTGCTGCTCGTTCTGTTTTTCAAGCGCTATAATGGCGTCGAGTTTTGCCCTTGCCTCATTCACCAGATCCTCGCCTTTATAATTGTCGATAACACTCTGTAATGTGTATTTTGCCTGATAGTAATTTCCGGTTCCAACATACACATCGCTGAGCAGAATAAACGATTTGGCCACCCAGTATTCGAACGATGCAAATTCGTTGATCAGGTCAAAAATAAGCTTCTCCGATTCCGTATAACGTCCGTTCTGATACTCGATCGATGCAAGATAATAATTGGCCTCGGCACCAAGTTCCGATGATTTCAGTTTGACGAGCTTGCTGAATTCTGACTGCGCCTTTGGCATATCATTCAGGTGATAGGCAGAACGGGCAATGATGGCCGATGATTCGTTTTTATCCTTGGGCGCCACCGCTGCATCATCAATTACTTTCTGTGCGGAAACAATGGCCTCGTAATACAACTCGCTGTTGAATTGCGAATACATTATATTGCGCTGGGCCTCCTGTTTGTTCGAAACCGACTGCGTAATTCTTTCAAGCTCGGTATATCTTTCGATGGCTTTCGGATAATCCTTTGCATTGAAATAAATGCGGGCAGATTTCAGCAACGATGTTTCAGTAAACGCGGAGAAAGGTTGAGAAATTACAAACTCATAGCCTGTCTGCGCATTCTGAAAATCTTTTTGTCCATACAGACATTCAGCGCGATAAAAATGTGCATTCTGAATAAAAGCACCTGCCGGAAATTCCGAAATATATTTTCCAAATGCGACAGCTGAAGTTTCACAATCACCATCCAGATATTTGTTCTCAGCAGCCATATACATCATGCTGTCTTTTTCCATCTGCGATATGGAGCTTCCCTGTGAACTTACCAGCTCAACAAATTCGTTAATCTGATCCATGTCGGTATAAATGGCTTTCAGATTCATCCATCCCTGCTTCGATTCCTCAGAGCCTTTGTATTCGGTCACAAGCAACTTAAATGCATCAATGGCTTTATCATTTTGTCCAAGAATTCTGTAAAGGCTTCCTTTCTTGAGCATGGCCTTGGCCCTCAATGAGCTTTCAGGATATTCAGCAATAAGTTTTTCAAACGATGTCAATGCCTGTGAATTCTGATTTTGTATTTCATAAGTAATACCGGATTCAAAATAGGCATCATCCGAAAAACGCGACGTTGGATATTTTGTAAACAACAATGATAATGTGTTTTGCTTGGCCGAAAAATTGCCTTTCACTCCTTCGCATTTTGACTTCTGCAACAAGGCATAATCCATGTTCTCGACATTCATCGCGAGTGACTTTTCATACCACTCGATTGATTGGTTGTATTCTCTCAGAATATAGTAACAATCGGCCAGACGAAGACTTGCGTCGTTTCTGAAAACCTTGTCATCCTTCTCGCCGTATTTGAAATATGACTCGAGACTCGATGCTGCATTTTTGTAATTTTTTCGCTGCATTTGCGAATATCCCAGCCCGTAATATCCGCGTGCATAATAATTGATTTCGGGCGATACCGGGTACTTTACAAACATATCATAGCTGACTGCAGCTGAGTCATATTGCTGTTTGCGATAGTGCGACTCCCCTTTCCAGAATAAAGCTTCCGCGCGGATTTTCCTGTCATATGTGTAGGTGATTGCTTTATTGAAAAGTGCAATCGCACCTGAATAATTTCCGGAATTGAACAATTCAATGCCATGATAATAATTCACTTTCTGATAAGCCGACCAGATGCGCTCATTTTTAATTTTAATTCCTTCAATCACAACGATGGCATCCTTGTAGTTTCCGGTTGACATCAGCAGCTCAACCAGCAATTCGCGGGCTTCTTCGGCACGCAGCGATTTTGGGAAATCATTCAGATATTGCTGCAATGCTTTTATGGCTCCATTGTATGGATGAAAATCAAGCTCATACGACAGTCTTGCAAAATTGAATAAAGCATCTTCTGTTATAGCTGGATTGAATTTCAGACGATAGGCATCGTTGAAACAATTGAGCGCATATTTTTTATTTCCCATTTTCAGATAACAATCAGCAAGATGATAGCTCGCATTCTGATTGAGCGAATCTTCCATGGAAGTGACATTTGAAAAATAACCGGCCGCTTTCTGATAATCAGTGTTCACATAATATGTGTATCCTAGCAAATACTGATCTTCGCGGGTTAATGGAGTTGTGGTTTTGGCTGCATACTGCTCAAGAAAAGGCAATGCAGCTTTGTGATTTTTCTTGGCGATGTAAGCATCACCAACCATGCGTGCCATTTCGGCCTGTCGTTTTACATTCGGATTTTCTAGCATGGGCGGAACAAAGTCAATCAGTTCATCGTGCTTGTTTTGCAGATAATAAATCTGAGCAATATAATAAGGCACAACACCACCGAATGTCTCATCATTCACCAGTTTATTAAATGATGCCAGTGCAACTTCGTACTGTCCTTCCACGTAGCTCAAATGGCCATAATAGTACGATGCCGGCGGCGCCCAATGCGTTTCACCATCTTTCACCTGCAAAAAACAACTGCGTGCCTGAAGCATTTCGTCGTTCATGAAATGAGAATATCCCTTTTTGAAAAAATACTCTGCCTGCTGATCTGCAGACAATTTTTGCGGGCTGATGGCATCATATGATTTCACCGCCTTGCTCCAGTTCTTGTCGCGATAATAAATACTGCCCAGATAAAACCCGGCTTCAGGCGCAAAACTGCTCTCCGGATGTCTTGAGACAAAAGCGTGGAGCTTGCCTTTGGCATCATTGTTCAGTAGTTCGTACGAACAACGCGCAACCTGAAATTCAGCCTCAATGCGCATCGGATCTTCCTCATCCGAAATGCAGTCAATCACTTGCTGATACGCTTCGCGAGCAGCGCCAAACTTTTCTTTCATCATCAAATCACTCGCTGAATAATAAATAGCATTGGGGTCACGATACTCCTGAGTCAGCTGTCCAATCGCTGCCAACTGCAGCAACAACAGTCCGCTCATAAGTATAAATCTTGTTTTTCTCATATCTGTGGAAGATTTTGAACGATAAAATTACTTCGATAACAAATTGCTTATTTTAATTAGGTGCAAACTTATCAACAACAGTTTTTTAATATTCTGCAACGATTGTTCGCAAAAGCATTTGTATTCATCTTTCCCGGCATCATTTCACTTTAATTCTTATTTTTACAAACGATTTCAAGAGCCCATTATTACTTTTTAAATTTGAAACAGACATTCAGACAAGGAATAACGCTTCAGGGAGAATGGAACTTTGTGAGTTTCATTTTTATCGTTGGCGGCATCGTTTTAATGACATTCCCGAAAACATTTTTCATCGGCCTTCCGCTGGTGGTTTTATTGGTGCCGGTTCTACTCTCAATCCGGGGAGCTGAAGTAAATTATTCCGACAAAACAATCCGTAAATGGATCTGGTATTATGGTTTTAAAATCGGCAAAAGAATTTCTTATAATAACTTTACTTATGCCGAACTCCGCAATTACTACTCATGTCACTCAATGGGCTGTGAAAGCATTTCCGGAACTTACATTGCAAAAACTTTTGAAATTGTGGTTGGTGGTCCGGGGATGCAAAAAATAATTATCACCGAAATTCCCGACTATCATTCTGCACGTAAAGCACTCGAAGACTTTTGCGCCCAATCAGGCCTTGAGCTTGTTGATTCCTGGAAAATCAGGATGGATCAGGCCAGTAATTTGTCCCAAGCAACCTGCGACAGACGTTATTAATTTACTTGGCTGTTTTTCTTTTTAAAACTGGCTAACTTTTTTTCAAAGGAAAAAGTAATTGTCTTACATTTGCAAAAACTAGCAAAAGTAACTCACCCGGATTTTAGAAAACAGCATTTAATGAGAACAAAGTACATTGACCTTATCGAACAAACATTTGAATTTCCACAGGAAGAGTTTAAAGTTGTTGATAATGAGTTGTATTGGAACGAAATTAACCTGATGCAGATTATAGAACAATACGGCACTCCGTTGCGTATTTCCTTTGTACCCAGCATCAGCCGGCAAATTCAGAAAGCCAAGCGAATGTTCAATGTTGCTATGGCGAAAGTGGATTATCAGGGAGAGTATTTTTATGCCTATTGCACCAAGAGCAGCCATTTTGCCCATGTACTTGAGGAAGCGCTGAAAAACAATGTGCATCTTGAGACCTCAAGTGCCTTCGATATTCATATTATTGAACAACTGTTTGAAGAGAAAAAAATATCGCAGGATACTTTTATAATTTGTAACGGATTCAAACGCCAGCAATACATTGAGAATATTTCCCGCCTTATCAATGCAGGCTTTACCAACTGTATTCCAGTAATTGATAATAAAGAAGAACTGCTCGAATATAAAATCAAACGGGGCATTAAAGCCAATCTGGGACTACGCATTGCGGCCGAAGAAGAACCGATGTTTGAGTTTTACACTTCAAGGCTGGGTGTGCGCTACAACGACATCCTGCCCTTCTATAATCTTTATATTCGCAATCATCCGAATTTCAATCTCAAGATGCTGCACTTCTTTATTAATACGGGAATAAAGGATTCAGCCTATTATTGGAGTGAACTTACCAAGTGTGTGAATGTGTATGTAGAACTCAAACGCCTTGCACCCACACTCGACACACTGAATATTGGCGGCGGATTTCCCATCAAAAATTCGCTGGTGTTCGACTATGACTATGAATACATGGCTGAGGAAATTATTGCGCAGATTAAAAACATCTGCAATCAGAACAAAGTTCCTGAACCAAATATTTTTACTGAATTCGGCTCCTACACTGTCGGAGAAAGCGGCGCAGTACTCTACTCCATTCTTGGACAGAAGCAGCAGAACGACCGTGAGATGTGGAATATGATCGACAGTAGCTTCATGACAACATTGCCCGATACCTGGGCGCTCAATCAGCGCTTTATTCTGCTGGCCATCAATCACTGGGATTATGATTATCAGCGAATATTTCTTGGCGGACTCACCTGCGACAGCCACGACTATTACAACGCCGAAGCACATGCCAATGCCATCTTCCTTCCTAAAATTGAAAACAACGATCCGCAATACATTGGCTTTTTTCACACCGGCGCCTATCAGGAGTCATTGGGTGGTTTTGGAGGCCTTCAGCACTGTCTGATTCCCGCGCCTAAACATATTCTTATTCTCGAAGACCCTGAAACAGGCGAAATTTATCCAAAACTATTTGCCAAAGAGCAAAGCTATAAATCCATGCTTAAAATTTTGGGCTACTGAAAACCTGCAGCGTGACTGCTTGAGTTTAAGATTAAGGTCAAGGTTGAGAGGGCGGAGTTATAAAAAAAGCTGCGACTTGTCGCGTTTTACGCGAAGCTCCACCAGATGAGGATATCTCAAAACGCAAAGCTTTCGTCAAAAACAATATTCCATCGTCCTAAAGCGACGGAGGAGCGAAAGGATATGGAATCGTTGTTTTTGAAGCTGCTACGACGATTCCATATTCCGGCCGAATAATATTTCGATACGGCCGGAACGATGGAATATCGTAATTATTAATGTTATAGAACCTTTGCGCATAATTCGTTATACTTCTTCAACGCTCACGATAGCAATCGTGACAGGTCGCTTCACGTGAAACAGCTTGTCACGTTTCACGCGATGACACGGTCGCGACGCAGAGAGGTTGAAGAATGAGCTGCCATGCTTTGTGCATTGAGCGTTGCGCGTTGTGCGTTGCGCCTCAAATTATACAAACAGCCCGTATTAACCGATAAACAATTCTCGAAAACTGAGCTGGGTGTAATTTTTTATGTATTTTTGCCTCAAACTAAAAGTATGAAAAAGATAGCATTATTCATTGTTGTTTCGCTTGTTGCCGGAGTAATCGGAAATGTAAGTGCCCAGAAAAAGCAAAAACCTTTTAAAGGCATCGTTACGTACGATATCAAATATGAAGGAGACATTGATGCTGCAACCCTGGCCAATCTTCCTTCCACCCAGAGTTCCGAAGTCCTCGGCAAATATCTCAAAGTCGAAACACTTGTTCCCGGGGCAACCATTGAAATGATCAGCAATGGTTATGATTCTACCAGAACTGTCCTTTACGATATTCCCGGTTTGGGCAAATACTGTGTCAGAACAACCAAAGCACAAATCATGGCATCTCTTGAAGAAGGCAAACCCGCTGATATTTCATATATTGATGAAACAAAGGAAGTCTCCGGATATACATGCAGCAAAGCCGATTATGTAGTCGAAGATGAATATGGAGATAAAATATCCATTATCATTTTCTACAGCACCGTTCTCGGTGGACCTGAACTCAATTATGTAGGAAATTTCCCGGGACTCAAGGGTTTCCCAATGGAATATACAATCAAATCTGATGATATGACAATCATCTATTCTGTGTCGAGTGTGCAAACTAAAAAAGTGAAACTGAAAGACACCGATTTCCTGATCCCAACTGACTATGAAGAAATTTCAGAAGAAGACTTCATGAAAAAAGTCCAGGGCGAATAAAAAGATTTACACAATAAATTGTTCAAAAAAACCTTCTCTTTTCAGGGAAGGTTTTTGTTTTTCAATGGGTTGCTTTCAGTATTTTTGCATTATCATGAAAAAGAGTAGTAAAGAAAATTCACTTTCAAATACCCGCAAAGAACCAAAAAATTCGGCCCGTAATACTATTAAGGAAATTCACAGGAATAAAAACAATAATAAAAAAGAAACCCCGCCAAAGAATAAAGCCAAATCTGAAACAACAAAAAAGAAATCAAGCGCCGAAGGAAAATCATTTCTTGATTTTTTCAAATCAAAAGAAACACATTTCGCATTTGGATTATTCCTGCTTATTTTCAGCATCTTTCTGCTTTTCTCATTTATATCGTATCTCAAAAACTGGCACAGCGACGACAACGTAGTACAATCAGGCCTTGGAATGCTGTTCGACTCGGGTGTTACGGTTGAAAACAGCATGGGTAAGATGGGCGCCTGGTTAGGATTTGTTTTTATCAAAGAATGGTTTGGAATCGGATCATTTCTTCTGCTCATATTTTTTATAAACAGCGGTCTTCTGCTTCTTCGCGTAAAACTGATAAACTTCTTCGAAAGTGTTCTTTATTTGCTGGGTACAACTCTTTGGCTTTCGGTATTCATGTCGGCTATTTTCATCAGGCCCGATGCCATGATCTGGGGCGGATTGTTTGGATGGCAGATCCGCGACTGGATAAGCGGAGCCATTGGCAACTTCGGGCTCATCGTGTTGCTCCTTGTCGTTTTTGTAATTTATATTGCGGCATTGTTCGGTATAAAACTACACGAAATCCGACTGCGCAAAAATTCTACTGTTGAATCATCTGACGCAATTCAGACTGCCAATATAAACAGCACCATTTCTGATATTCACGAATCCGACGTTGATGAATTCGCTGATGATGAAATGACGGTTATTGAAAAAAATTCTGCGGAAATAATAATTGAAACTGAAAATAAAGAGATCACGGATTTTGAAATAATAGAAAAGGTTACTGTTTATAATGATGGTGATGAGAACAATGAAAACAACGGAATCGATCTGACAGTCCCGGATATGATCAAAAAGCAGGACGAGAAAAAAGGTGATGATGTTCAATTTGTGATTGAAACAAATCCTGCAGAATTGACTCCGGCACTCAATGATGAACCTGAACATTTTGGACTCGACACTCAGTACGATCCATTGAAAGATCTGAGTCAATATGTGATGCCACCAACAAGTTTAATGATAGACCGGGGCGAAGGTGAAAGCAAGGTTGGTCGCGAAGAACTTGAGAGCAACAAAAACCGGATTGTTCAAACACTCAATAATTACGATATTAAAATCAGTCAGATCAAAGCCACCATTGGTCCAACTGTTACCATGTACGAAATTGTACCAGCCCCTGGTGTACGTATCAGCCGCATCAAAAACCTTGAAGATGATATTGCCCTGAGTCTTGCTGCACTGGGAATCCGCATTATTGCGCCCATTCCGGGCAAAGGAACCATTGGTATCGAAGTTCCGAATATTACCCGCGAAACAGTGTCGCTCCGGTCATTGCTCGAAAGCGAAAAATTCATTGGATCGAAAATGGAGCTGCCGTTTGCCATGGGCAAAACTATTACCAACGAACCATTTGTTGCCGATCTGGCCAAACTGCCACACTTGCTGATTGCCGGTGCAACCGGGCAGGGAAAATCGGTGGGACTCAACGCCATCATCTGCAGCCTGCTCTACAAAAAGCATCCAAGCCAGCTCAAGTTTGTCTTCGTCGATCCAAAAAAAGTAGAATTGGCACTCTACGCAAAAATTGAAAAACATTTTCTGGCCAAACTACCCGATTCCGATGATGCAATTATTACCGATGTAACAAAAGTAATTGCGACTCTCACATCGCTCACGCAGCTCATGGACAGCCGATACGATTTGCTGAAAAATGCCGGCTGTAAAAACATTATCGAATACAACCACAAATTCCTCGAACGCAGACTCAATCCCAACGATGGCCACATGTACATGCCCTACATTGTTCTTGTTATTGATGAATTTGCAGATCTTATAATGACCGCAGGGAAAGAAGTGGAATTGCCTGTTGCACGAATCGCGCAGCTGGCCCGCGCAGTAGGAATTCATCTGATTGTTGCCACACAGCGTCCGTCGGTTGATGTAATCACTGGTAAAATCAAAGCAAACTTCCCTGCCCGCATCGCTTTTAAAGTTTCTTCAAAAGTAGACAGTCGTACCATTCTTGATATGAATGGCGCCGACCAGCTCATTGGCATGGGCGATATGCTTTATTGTCATGGCAGCACCAATTTGCGTCTGCAATGCGCTTTTGTTGACACCCCTGAAATTGAAGCATTGACTGATTTTATCGGCGATCAGCAGGGCTATCCGGTCACCTATGAGTTGCCTGAGCCCATTGTTGAAAAAGACAGCATAAAAGGCGACGCTGATTTAAAAAATAAAGATAAATTGTTCGAAGATGCAGCCCATATTGTTGTTGCTTTACAGCAAGGATCAACTTCACTTTTACAGACAAAACTAACGATTGGTTTCGCCCGGGCCCGCAGAATCATCGAGCAACTGGAACAAGCCGGTATCGTTGGACCACCGCAGGGAAGCAAGCCCCGAGATGTTTTGGTAAAGGATACTCAAGTTTTGGAACAGTTTTTGAAAAATTCGGAGTAACTTTGAACCCCTAATTTCACATTTATGAAAAAGATCTTATTGATTGCGTTTGTTTTTGTGTGCACTGCTTTTAATGTTTCAGCACAAACCGATACAAAAGCAAAAGCTATCCTCGATGCACTCAGTGCAAAACTTGACGCCCTGGAAACAATGAAATTTGAATTTTCATATACCATGGCCAACACAACCGAAAATATTAATGAAACCAAAACGGGCAGCATTTACCTTAAAGGAGATAAATATCGTCTGTATATTGCTGATCAACTCATCATTTGCGACGGCATCACCATTTGGACCGTATTGAAAGAAGATAAAGAAGTTCAGATAAACAGTGTAGATCCCACCAATCAGAATACACCAAACAAAATGCTGACTTCCTACAATAAAAATTACAAAGCTAAATTTATCAAAGAAGCGCCTAAAGCTGGTATAGTAATGCAGACACTTGATTTGACTCCTACAACAACCCAGTCGTTTTACAAAGTGCGTCTCGAAATAAACAAAAGTTCGAACATGGTGTATTCATCCACTGTGTATGATAAAAATGGTACAACCTACACTTACCTTGTAACCAACTTTGTTGAAAATCCAAAAGTGTTCGATTCCCGCTTCACCTTTGACAAAACTGAATACGCTGGTTATTCAATCAATGACATGCGATAATAATTACTTGAAAAATACTGAAAAGCTCCATTGGGAGCTTTTTTTATGCTGCATCAGAAATTAGCCTGAATTTGTATCTTTAATAAAAATTCCCGATGAAAAAAACTTTGCTGCTGACCTTGTTTTTGTTTATTACAACTTTTGCCAGGTCTCAGGTACTCTCACCTGTTGTGGACAGCATCGCAACAAGTGATGGAAAAAAACTGGCTGCCGACATTTATCTGCCCGACACGTCCGGTGGGCAAACATTCCCAACCATACTGGTACAAACGCCCTACAATCGCTTGTGGTACCGCTTCGGGCTTCCACTCATCGGAACAGAAATAGATACCAGCCCGTTTGCTTTTGTTATTCTCGACTGGCGTTGCTTTTACGGATCAGCAGCGGCCTGTGTTACCACACCCGATCGCGGTGCCGATGGTTACGACGCGGTCGAATGGATTGCTTCACAAAGCTGGAGCGATGGTCAAGTGGCAACCTGGGGACCATCGGCACTGGGACGCGTGCAGTACATGACCGCGAAAAAAAATCCGCCGCATCTGGTTTGCGCAGTACCACTTGTTGCCGGACCGCAATACAGTTATCAGGAATATTTTCCCGGAGGCGTAGCGCGTGACGAATACATCGATCAGCTTGACGGCCTTGGTTTTGGCATGTCTGGTATTCTTTACGCAAATCCGCATTACAACCTGCTTTGGAGCTATTCCGAAGCCACCAATTTTTATCCCGATTCCATTCAGATCCCATTGCTTATGATTGGCGGCTGGTTTGATCACAATTCTGTTGTGATGCTCGATTTCTTTGATGCAGTTCGGACTTCATCACCGGCCACTGTTCGCGACAAGCACAAACTGCTGATGGGACCATGGGTTCATGGTGGCCATGGCGCCGCTTATGTTGGCACCGATTCGGCCGGACAACTCTCCTACCCGATGGCAGCTGGTATGTCGGATTCGCTCGCAATGCGCTTTCTGAAATATTATTTACTTAGCGAGGTCAATGGATATGATACACTCAGCACCATCATCAATTTTCAGATGGGAGTAAACAATTGGCAATACATAGAAAACTGGCCACAGAACGGTTTTACTGAAACCAATCTGTATCTGCACGAGAATATGTCATTGCTGAATTTTCTGCCGACAGGAGTAAATGAATACAAGCAAATCACCTATGATCCGCGCGATCCATCGCCAACTGTGGGCGGTCCAACACTACGGGCCGACTTGGTTCAGGGACCATATGATCAGGTTCCGGTAGTGGAAAGTCGGGGAGATATTCTCGTATTTACATCACCCGTACTTGAGACTGATGCAACGGTGCAGGGATATCCGAAAGTCATTCTGCAAATAAAATCCGATTGTAAAGATGTTGATTTTGCCGCACGACTCACAGATGTTTATCCTGATGGCCGCTCGATGCTGCTTGTGGATGGCATACGCCGCGCCCGTTTCAGGCAAGGATATACAACAAATGACACAACATTTATATCCGACAGTACAGCCGTTTATCAAATAGAAATTGAACTCAATCCGACGTCGCACACATTTTTGGCAGGACATCGGATCCGGCTCGACATCACATCTTCGAACTACCCTCGCTTTAATAATAATATGAATGATGGCGGCCCAATGTATGTAGCAGGTGATACAACAGTAGCACACAACCGGGTTTTATGCAATGGCATATCGCCTTCAATGCTGATTTTACCCGTGGATATTATAGATGTTGGCGTTGAAAAATCAATTATTCCTGAACTCTCTGTTTATCCAAATCCGTGTTCCAATGAGCTTTTTATAACAATTCCAAATGAAATTAAATACAGGACGCTTACGGTTTTAATTATTGATGCCTCAGGTAAAAAAATCAGTGCAAAACCGGGCTTCACTGGAAATGTTGTGAAAATTAATACAGCATCGCTGGCGGTTGGACTTTATACAATTCAGTTGCAATGCGATGTTCACAGTTTTGCTGTTACTTTTTTCAAAAAATAATGTAATCTTGTGCAATAAGCGATAAAATTGCGACGTTTGTATTAACAAATTATTTTTTTATGAAAAGCACCATCTTTATTTTCCTGTTATTGCTGGCCTGCACCGTTGATGCGCAAACAGGCGAGTACTATTTCACCTCCAACCCTTTTGAATATGATGGCTACTATTTGACTGACAATTTGATGCAAACAAAAATTGCCCACAAAATAAAATCCATCACGGAAACCACAACAACCTTCAAAAAAGGAAATCCGGAGAAAGCCACGCTCAAAAAAGTGTCCACCCTGAATGAGAAAGGGGAGACCATTTTGAAAGAAGAATATGACGCAAAAGGGCTATTGATACGAAAACAGAGCTTTGGCCTCAACGACAGCGGCTGGGTGGAACAAAAGAAAATAGCAGATGGTAAAGGAAAAGTGATGTATCAATATGATAAAAAATACGATCCTGAAACAGGAAATATCATTTCATACGAGTACCGAAAAAACGACAAACTAAAATCAAAATACACTAAGGTCTATACAGGAAAGAATCTTACAGAGCAGGTTGTGTATAAAAAAGACGGCCTGAGTGTTTCAAAACGTTTTGCATATTCATTCAACAGTGACATGAAACTGCAAACAACGCATTTGTATGATGGCAATGGGAAATTAATACATACATGGAATCACGATTGTTTGCCGGAAGGTGAACTGCTGGCAGCACGCACGGATACAACCACTATTTGCAAGATGCATGAAGAGAGGGCCGATGGCGGTTTTGTAAACTATTTAAAATCGGTGAATGAAAAAGGAGAACTGACCACCACAACTGTCTGGTATCGCAACGAAAGAATGACGGACTCGGCGAAAGTGGTGACCGAAGGGAAACACCCGCATACTATGATAACGCGCTTCAGTGATGACGGAAGGCGCACGGAGAGAATCTATATGGACGATAAGAATAATATTACTTTCAAATACTTCAGACTGCTGAGTGAAAACGGCAATCAGTTGAAATACGAAAACTGGACGTACTCAAAAAAACACGGACTTCAATGTACTTTAAATGCTGTTTCCGAAGAAAATGCTGAGGGACTGCTGACAAAAAAGAGTATTTATCGCAAGGATAAATTGTCGCGGGAAACAAATTTTTCTTACACATATTTCTGATTTCAGTATTATCGTAATCTCTGCAAAGCAGCAGCTCTGGCCAGATTCCGGAGCTGCTGCTTTTATTATTTTCGAACTTTAATTATTCAAAATTAAAGTTCAATGTTTGGCAAAGATATCAGTGATTCTCAAAAATACGAATACATGCGCGTTTCGGAGCGAATAATTCTGAACGGTACTTTGTTTTTATTGAAGACAAAAATCAGAATACGATTGGTTCCTTCTGGAATTTGCGGCAACAACATGCTCATTCGAATCACTTCTCCATCATTGGCCGACCAGTCGGGCTGCATGCGTTCAAACTCCAGCGCCTGTGTTCGTAATGTGCTTCCGTCAGCTCCGGAAGCCGCAGCGATGATGGCTGTCTGAAACGGCACAGCCTCGGCCCTCACCTGCATATCAATTGTAAACAGAATGTTTCTGCCAACTAATGTATCGGTATCAGAAATAATCAAGTTGAAGTACTCCATAGAATCTGATTGATTCATCAGGGTGTCCGTTGCAAACAATAGCTGAGGGACGATTGCGGCTTTGCGTTTCAAAAGATACATACCCGATTGAGAATCAAACATCAACTCGTTGTAATACTTGTTCCAGTCAGGAAATTCCTTATTATCAGCAATGACAAATTCGGCCGATGCCGAAGGAAATATTTCATAGGTAATTGGACTGAGCTTGTTGCCCTTGCCGGAATTAATATAATACCACTCTGTGCTATGAAGACGATATGCTTCTATCACAGGCGGAAAATCACGCTTTGCTGATTCATCAACGAGGTAATTATAGAATTCATCCGGAACCCGGTACTCGGGAGTATAGCTCGTGAATCTGATGCTTAGCGACAAGAAGAACTGCACGATGATGAATACAAACGGAGTGAATAGCAGAATTCGCCAGCGCTTCGAAGAAATCAGGGCTGTATCGCAAAGAAAAAATATCGTTCCGGCGAACAGAATTATAAAATACATGGCAACTCTGTCTTCGGGAAAATTGACACCGAAAAAACGCGATAACACAAAAGTCATCACGACATTGCCGCCCAGCAAAAATGGAAAAATGAAATAGAATAGATTTTCCTTTTTGAAAATAAATTTTTTAATGACCAGGAAAATAAAAATAATGAGTGCGGCTGCGAAAACGGCTACAAACAAATAACTTAATAATTGAGGCAATGGCCGGAACAGAACTGCAGACAGAGAACCAAGTGTGGCATCCCAAAAATTGCTGGTTCCTCCATAGTACAAGGCTCCCCCACTCCGAAGCACCATCGAATATTTGGCGAGAATATACAAAACCGGAGCTCCTGCAAAAATCTGAATTGCAAATGTAGCCACAATCACAGAGCGTTTTATTTGCCGAAAATTAAAAATAATAAATAGTACAAGCAGCAAATGAATCAGCAGATAGGTGTGTATTAAAGTCAGATTAGCTGCAAGCGCCGGTATCAAAAAAACAACAACCAGCGCTGAATTGCGCAAAGAAGCATTTCGGTAAAACTGAATCAGATGGTATAATGCGCCTGCAAGAAAAGCCATTGACAATCCGTATCCCCGGGCGTACCCAAAAAATTCAATTATAAAATGACAGAAAATCATTGATAACACAAAACCCCATCTGTTGAAGCGGTTTTTCAGCAATCCGGATAACTTGAAAACAAAGAAAAAATAAAGGACAGAAAGCAACACGTTGGGCAAACGCAAGGCCAGGAGCGAATTCCCGAAAAGCTTATATGAAATATTTGTAAGCAGCGAATTCAGTAAGTGATTGTTTGCATCGGGATAGGCGTCCGGAGGAATAAATTTTCCGGGCTGAATATATATAAAAAAAGTCTCGGCCTCATCATGCGTAATGGGCGACCAGGCAGCCCGGAATATCACATAGACCCAAACCAGCAAAAACAAAAGAAAAAACAGATATTTTTCGCCCGTTTCATTGATTCTAAAATTGATTTTCATGTCAATAAAATTTATATCATCTTCGACGGGTCAACCCATTCATCGAATTGTTCGGGAGTCACAAGCCCCGATTCTATCGCGGCTTCGCGCAGTGATAGTCCTTCCTTGTGTGCTTTCTTTGCAATGATGGCCGCATTATCATAGCCGATATGCGAGTTCAGTGCTGTCACCAGCATCAATGAACTTTCCATGTTCTTTTGAATCGCTGCATAATTTGGTTCAATACCAACCACACAATTGTCGGTAAATGAATGACACGCATCACCGATGAGCCGGGCAGCAAACAAGAAATTATAAATCATCACCGGCATAAAAACGTTGAGCTGAAAGTGGCCACCCATGCCGCCTGCAGTAATAGCCGCATCACAGCCGATCACCTGTGCGCACACCATGGTCACTGCTTCGGGCTGTGTAGGATTGACTTTGCCGGGCATGATGGATGAGCCGGGTTCGTTTTCCGGAAGCAATATTTCTCCGATCCCGCATCGGGGGCCGCTGGCCAGCAGCCGGATGTTGTTGGCAATGTGCATCAGACTCACCGCAACGGACTTCAGAGCTCCACTGGCTTCAACAATGGCATCGTGCGCCGAGAGTGATTCAAATTTATTTTCCGCAGTGATAAACGGAAGTTTTGTGAGCTCTGCAATTTTTGCCGCCACCTTCACATCATAGCCGACAGGCGCATTGAGACCCGTTCCTACAGCGGTGCCGCCCAAAGGCAGTTCACTCAGATGCAGCAACGAATTTTTGATGGCGCGGATTCCATGATCAAGCTGCGACACATAACCCGAAAATTCCTGTCCGAGTGTAAGTGGCGTAGCGTCCATCAAGTGTGTTCGGCCGGTTTTCACAATGGTTGTCCATGCGTCGCTTTTGGCTTTCAGAGCGTCGCGCAGCTTTTCAAGCGCCGGTATAGTATGCCACACCAACATGGAATAAGCTGCAATATGCATGGCCGTCGGGAAGGTGTCATTGCTGCTCTGCGACTTGTTAACATCGTCGTTTGGATGCAGTGTTTTCTTTTCATCAGTCAGCTTTCCGCCTGCAATCACATGTCCGCGATTGGCAATGACTTCGTTGACATTCATGTTGCTTTGTGTGCCCGATCCGGTCTGCCAAACCACAAGTGGGAACTGATCGTCCAGCTTACCCATGGAAATTTCATCGCAGACCTCTGCTATAAGTTTTGCTTTATCAGCTGACAATTTTCCAAGATCATTGTTTACTAAAGCCGCTGCTTTTTTCAATATAGCGAATGCTTCAATAATCTCAGTTGGCATCAGGGTTTCGCCAATTTTGAAATTGTCTTTCGAGCGTTGAGTTTGTGCGCCCCAGTATTTATCTGCGGGTACATCAACAAGGCCCATGCTGTCTTTTTCTTTTCTGTATTCCATTTTTTCGTTACGCGTTACAAAGTTACAATCGTTACAAAGATACAAATAGAAATCAGCTGATTGGTTAGCAATGCTGAGACATATATTCTTCAATGCACTCAGGTCGTTTCACGACGCAGAGAGATTGAAGAAGGAGCTTCGCCGTTGCGCATTGAGCCTTGAGCGTTGAGCTAAAACAGTCGCTCCAGATCATCAGCAGACTCAACAATCACGGCCTTATTGCCTTTCACCACGATAGGTCGTTTTAAAAGTTTTAGATTTTCGGAAATAATCTGCAACCATTCAGCTTCGGAAAAGTTTTTTCCTTTCAATTCTTTTTTATAGAAATCTTCCTGCGTGCGTATCATGTCTTTTACGCTTATGTTCAGCTGCTGCGAGAGTTTTTTGATGCCCGTTGCACTAATTCCGGTATTCAGATAATCAATAATTTCAATTTCATTGGTTTTCGTTTTCACCAAATCGAGTCCTGCTCTGCTTTTACGGCAACGTGGATTATGATAGACGGAAACTTTCATGTGGAAAACTTTTAAAAAGTGAAAGTACAAAAAGAAATTGATTGAAAAATTACTTCTTTTTCCAATTCAATCCAATATCAAAACCGAAGACAACGGCGGCCATTGCAGGATGACCTCTGATAATATTTCTTTCCAGAGAAGAATCGAGGTTGTCAATGATTTTATATTGACTCATTACATTGGTGTGAAGCGATAATCCCACATGCATTCCAATGTTGAACTTCTCTCCTGAATTCCGAATAAAGAAAAATGGAGAAAAAACCATGAAGGATTTTTTATAAAATGAGATCTGATCGCGATAGTCCTGAACATGCGGATTGAAGCTGTCGTAATAGCTATTCAATTTGTAATTGTAATAGAAGCTGGGTGTATTCACAAGTTCCATGCGAATGACCAACCCAATTTTATCTCCGTTGTTATGCTTCCACAAAAGTGCTGGTTGAATAAGAATTCTATGGAATTTTGAATGAACATCGTGAGACAAATAGGGTCCCATCATCATTCCAGCAGGAGTTAGCCATTTCGAAATAATTCTGCTGTTGTTGTATTGATAACCGTAGCCAATAGTCAGTTCAAAATATCTTGGTTCGCTGTTTCGAAACCATATCAATCCGGCATTGAGCCCATACGTGCCCAGAGGTCCTGGCTTATCATCAAACTCATGCTGGGATTTGTTTGAAGTCCATCCCTGATAACCCAATAGTGCTCCGCCAGAAATGCCAATATGTTCTGAAAAAGAGTGTGAGTACTGCAATTCTGTATTTGAGTAATAATTGCCAGACAAGTCAACTGATGTAACTTTTGCTGAATCAAAAGCGCCCACATTTGGGCTTTCGACAAAGTAAGCCTTCTGCACCAATGGTGAGCAGGACGCAAACAAACATGCAAGTATTACAATACATACATATTTCATGACCAGAGTTTTGGCAAATATAAAAATATATTAACTCAAAACCAGAGAAAATACTTGCATAAACTTTAATATCATCAATCTGTCAGCAAACACTACGCTTTTAAAGAATTTATTCATACTTTTGCCCGATAAATTAATTTATTTAAGGCATGAAAAACATTGGGGGACTTTTTTGTTTTGCATTTTTTCTGCTTCTGACCACACATGTATCTGCAACTACACGCAGCAGCCTTGCTGTAACGGGTAGCTGGAGCAGCTCAGCGAGTTGGTCGGGCGGAATTCTGCCGGTGGCAGACGATACCGTTTATATCGTAAATGGCGCCAACATTACGCTTGATCAGGTGGCAACGGTAAAAGCAATCCTGATAAACACCGGTGGTACACTGAACATTGGCTCGCAAACACTCACGCTGACAGGTGTCAACGACAGTATTGGCAATGTTTCGCTGTACGGAACGCTGAATCTCAACACCGGAATCATCAATCTGACTGGCATCTGGAACAACAGCGGCACATTTAATTGTGGCAGCGGCACTGTGAATTTTGATGGCGGATTTGAACAAGCCATTGAAGGATCCAGTGTGTCCACATTTTTTAATCTGCATAACAACAATCCGAATACCACCGGAACCAACGGTATCTCAAGCCATCCGGTGTCAGTTACTATCAAAGGGAATTTTATTCAGAACGGACAATTCCATCGCAACAGCAACGGAAACCCTGATGCCACCGTCATTTTCGATGGGAATACGACATTGTCCGGTGCTTATAGCTATTTTCTCAATCATGTCATCATAAATGCCGGAGCCACACTGAATGCGGGTTCCAAAACAATTTACCTGTACGGAAACTGGACCAACAATGGAACATTCCTATGTGGAACAGGCACCCTGCGCATATCTCAGGATACTTATTCATCGGCACAGCCAAATGCGCAGTACGTCAATCAGCCGATGACGCAACCGTTTTATAATCTGTACATAAGTAAATCTACCGGCAGCATTCAGCCTGGAATTTACGCTGGCAATGCAACCGGAAATCTTACAGTCAATAATGATTTCACTGTGAACAATGGCACATGGAATGTAAACGGAACGAAGAACCTGACAGTTTTGGGTGACTTTGTTGTAAACAGCAGCGGTGGTGGCGTTTTTTCAGCATCGACAGGAAATGTTTACCTCACCGGCGGATCGCTGCAAATCTTATCACCTGGCACCAGTACATTGTATAATCTGCAGATCACAAATTCCGGAGCCGGAATTATTCTTGGAAGCAATGCCACTATTTCTAATACGCTGCAGCTTGTAACCGGCATGGTTAAAACATTGAATGGTACAAACTTTTACGAATTATATTTATCGAACAACTCGCCTTCGGCGCTGCTGGCGGGCTACACATCAACGAATTTTATTCAGGGGAAATTCCGCCGCGCGCTTACCGCAGGTGCGGGAACCTATGTTTTTCCGATCGGACCAGTACATATGGTCAGCAATGCCTATCGCCCGGTAACACTGAATCAGACAGCATCCGGCGGAGCGACAGATGTTTTATTGTACGAAGATACCATTACGGCTGCAAACTACAAAGCCAATTGGTGGCTCTACATGCAGCCTACAGGCGGAAATCCGACTGGCACAATTACAAACTTGTACAATCTTGCCACTGATTTTCCTGCAGGCACCATTGAATGTTCTATGTCGCTTATCCGTGGTGCAGTGCCGCCGCCAGCCGCGTGGGTAACTCCACTGGCAACAACAACAGGCGCATCGTCAGGATCAATCACAACAGCTTGTCCAGGCGTGTATGCACCATTTGCATACATCATCGGAGAGCCCATTCTGACAACCAATGCCGCCACCATTTGTTCCGGAAATACAGCATCGCTCAGCACAACCTGGTCGGGCGGATCGGGCACTATTCGTTGGTACGATGCGGCTTCGGGAGGCACATTATTATACTCGGGAACCAATTACACCACAACCGCATTGACAGCCAACACTACATTTTATGCAACAATTGCCAATGCTTTCACTGGTTGCGAAACGCACAGAACACCATTAACAGTAACAGTAAATGCCCTTCCGACAACGTCGGTCATTGCAAACACCGGAGTCTGTGCGGGTAACAGTATTGCCCTCGGAGGCGCATCGGTGGCCGGAAACACCTACAGCTGGACATCGAATCCTGTCGGATTTACATCAGCATCTTCAAATCCGACTGTTTCACCAGCTGCAACAACAACCTATTATCTCACACAAAACATTACTGCCACCGGATGTACAAATTCTGCTCAGGTAATCATAAGCATTGATCCTCTGCCAGTAGCTCCTACTGCCGCATTGGTTGATCAGAATAATTTCTGTTCAGAGAATGTCGATAGCATAACATTATCTGCGGCAAACGGTAGCGGAACTACATTGAACTGGTACACAAGTAGCTGTGGAAGCGGCTCTCCGATGGCTGGAAATAATCTTACAATCGCAGCGCCTTCATCAACAACCACCTTCTATGCCGCATGGGAAAACGGTTGCGGCGTTTCGACCTGTCAGAGTATAATCGTAACAGTTCTACCCTCGCCTGCGGCCAATGCAGGAAACGACGTGACCATCTGTGAAAGTTCCGCTGTGACACTCAACGGTTCAGGCGGAAGTATGTATTCGTGGTCAACAAGTCAGACAACAGCTTCCATTACTTTCACAGCAACAGCGACTGATACGCTCGTGCTCACTGTGGCTGGCGTCAATGGTTGCACAGATACCGACACTGCCATAGTAACCGTTAATACTTTGCCTGTCGCCATTGCATCACCCGATACTAGTATTTGTCCTGAAGAGCAGGCCACGCTCACAGCATCGGGCGGAAGCACTTATAGTTGGGATACAGGCGCATCAACAGCAAGCATTGTTGCAGAGCCAACTTCAACAACTATCTATTCAGTAACGGTTACAAATGCCAACGGCTGTTCTGCGGTAACATCAACACAGGTTATTGTTTTGGAACCCATTGAAATTTTTGTTACATCAAATCCTTCCGGAACTATTCTGACCGGGCAGCTCGCCACATTTATGGCAACTCCGGATTCACTGCAGCATTATAATTTTTATATCAATGGTGGCCTTGCACAATCGTCATCATCAAATATGTGGACAACCAACGACCTGCTACCCGGAGATGTTGTTACTGTAAGCGTTGAAACCGGGGGCTGTCCTGCAGACGACAGAGATATAAATCCGAATGTGATTGAGTTTTATAATTCATTCACGCCAAACCGCGACGGGCTCAATGATGTGTTTTTGCAAGGAGTCGATCTCACCATTGTCAATCGCTGGGGACAGGAGCTCTATCACGGAAACGAAGGATGGGACGGCTCTTTCGGCGACGATTCTGTTTCACAGGGAACCTATTTCTTTATTGTGAAACTTCTTGATGAAAACGGAATTGAATCAGAAGTTAAAGGTTCAGTAACTTTAATCCGCTAAGCCATGAAAAAAATATATATCATCCTTTTAATAAGTATTTCTGCGGTGTCTACTCAACTGCATGCTCAAAACGATTTTCAATTTTCGCAATTCATGTTCAACGAGTTGTGTTATAATCCAGCTGTAGCAGCCACTTCCAACGACATCAACCTGAGTCTGCTCGGACGTCAGCAATGGATCGGATTTGGCGGAGCACCTTCAACACAATCATTCAATGCACATTGCAACTTTGATAAAATCGGTGGTTTTGGCCTGAATATTTTGAATGATCAACTCGGATACGAACACAATCTGAATGCACGTTTTTCGTATGCAAGAAATTTCAAATTGGGAGATACAACATCTTTCTGTCTGGGAATTTCAGGTGGCATTGCCTCCAGAAGTGTGGACGCTGACGAGCTTACTTTTGAAAATTCGGCAGAAGTCATCGCTCCGGAAGATCTCGAAAACAAGACCAAAGGCGACTTTGGCGTGGGTCTCGTTTTTCGGACTCATGGTTTTACGTTGCAGGCATCGTCCACACATATTACGCAATCGATGAGCAAAAGCGACTTCTACAAAGTTCCTCGGCATTACTATTTAAGTATGTCGTACCGATTCGACCTCGGAAATGACTGGACGCTGACCCCGGCATTTTTTGCACGAAGTTCTGAATTCATCACACAATACGATCTGCATGCAAGAGCAACGTATGACAATAAGGTATGGTTCGGACTCAGCTATCGATGGGATGAATCGGCCATATTACTGGCTGGAGTCCGCATTACGGAATATCTTGGGATCGGGTATGCTGGCGACTGGATCACCGGGCCAGCCTCGGCATATTCTCAAACATCGCACGAACTCATGCTGATTGGGAAAATCCGCGGACCAAAGAAAAAAACGTCTTCCCCAATGATGTTTTGATGTAAATTTATTTCATTTTGCTATCGCCTACTTTTCTTTCGAATCCGCATATTGACCAATTCTACGATCAACGAAAAGAATACAGCAAAATAAATATAACCCTTCGGGACCTCAATGTGGACGCCCTCGAGCATCAGCATGAAACCAATCAGAATCAGGAAAGATAAAGCAAGAATTTCGAGGGTAGGATGTGTTGCAATAAAACGCGATATTGAACCTGCAAATGCAATCATGACAAACATCGAAATTACAATGGCAGCAATCATAATCAATAGCTGGTTTGACAATCCGATGGCAGTAAGAATTGAGTCAAATGAAAAAACAATATTCAGCAGGACAATCTGCAACACCACGTTGAAAAACTTTTTTCCAATTTTCTTTTTTGATTCTGAATGCTCATTTTCCATCCTGCCGTGAATTTCGGAAACACTTTTTGCTACAAGGAAAAGACCGCCGGCAGCCAGAATAATTTCACGGAAACTGAATCCCATATCCGCAACGAAAAATAAAGGTTCGGTCATTTGGCGCATGAGATAGACCAACGCTACCAATAATGCAACACGAAATAACATGGCGACTATCAAGCCAATACGCTGTGCAGGCCGCTGCTTGTCAGCAGGAAGCGAGTTGCTGACAATTGAAATGAAAAGAATATTGTCGACGCCCAGCACAATTTCAAGCAGCGTTAGTGTCAGCAATGATATCCATGCTTCAGGAGTGAGGAAGATTTCCATTGGAAAAGATTTTTGCAAAAATACGATTTCTTTGAGCTGCTGATATTGGTGATTTAAAATATTAGTTGATATATTCATGAAATAGGTATATTTGAACAAACATTGAAAAGATGAAAACAATTCTACTTTCATTTTTTGTATTGATATACATGTTAGGACAAGCCCAGATACTTGGTCCGGAGCCATTTAACGGCGATATTTTGGTTCATGGAACATCGGCTGCTAACACCGTTTGGTTTGCACCAGATTATAATCCACCGATAGCATTCTCTTCGACCGGCGGTTGCCCGGGCGGTCGCATCGGATACGCCGGGTCGTGGAATAGTTTCTGGGGAAACTTTGTGCGAATGCCACAAATCAATGCCTCCGGGCTCGATAGTATCAAACTAACCTTTGACGTATCGCATTCTTACTTTGCCGCACACACTGCAGACTGGTGCCGGTTTTATGTCTGGGCCGACGGTGCCTATAAGAAAATTGTTTCAGCAGTAAGAATCAATGGCAGCAACGTATTATATGATTCGGGCGCAAATGGTAAAGGATTCAAATTCACTGAAACCCGCTCCTGCGCAGCAACTGAAGTGATTTTTGATTTAAGTACAATTGTCGATAAATCGTCAATACTTATTTATCTTGAACCAAGTTGCGGCTACGACAACAGCAATACATTCTATGTTTACTTCGATAATATTGCAGTTGCAAACGCAGGTACAACGCCATTCTCTGTAAACTGTCATACAGATTCCTCCATGTGCATCGACCATCCCGCATGGACATTAAACGGCTGTACACCGGCTGGCGGCACTTACAGCGGCAATGGCGTATCCGGTGGTGTTTTCAATCCTGCCTTGGCAGGTGCAGGAACACACAGCATAAAATACAAAGCCACCGATGGAATGACCACAGACAGCTGCTATTTCAATATCACGGTGCATCCCGTTCCGGTGCTGAACATCACTGTTGCACCCAATGATACTTTATGCTCAGGTACTCCTTTAACGCTGACTGCAAGCGGCGCTCAGACCATTCAATGGAGCAACGGCATTCAGAATGGCATTACGTTTATTCCCGCCACGCAGTCATTCATTGTGATTGGTATCGATGCAAACGGCTGCCAGAGCGATTCCGCAGTAAGCATTGTTGTGAATTCACAGCCATCTGTAATTTTAAATTTGCCCTACGACTCCGTCTGCGGCTATACAATGCCCGTTTTCCCCACTTATCCTTTGTCGGGCGGACTGCCTCAGGGCGGCATCTACAGCGGCAGCAATGTTTCAGGGACAAACCTGATCGGTGATATTGTGATGGGGAATCATTACAGTGTTGTGAATTATACATTCACCGATTCGCACGGTTGCTACAATACCGCCACTGATTCTGTATATATTTACAATTGTGATACAGGCTTCCCGGAAACGCAGGATTTATCCGTTAGTATTTATCCGAATCCGGCTGCAGATGCTGTTTACATCATACATGACAACAGTATCAACCATCTCGAAATTGTCAGCGTTGATGGAAAAATGGTCTGGTCAACTTCTATGAATCCTGAAAGCAATACAACAATAGTCGATATTTCTGCATTGGAGAAAGGCACTTATTTTCTGCGCTACCGAAGTAATGATGCTGCAGGAGTAATATCGTTTGTGAAGGAATAGAAACACTGTTTCTCTCCTATTTTTAATAACTTTGCATCTTGAATAAGCTGCAAAATTGAATACCTTTCTCATCCATATCAAAGGCCTGGTGCAGGGCGTCGGTTTCCGGCCCTTCATATTTCGTGTTGCATCAGAATTTAATTTGAATGGCGAAGTCGAAAACCGTAACGACGGCGTTTTTATCAAAATCAACTGCGATGAAAACTCCTTGAATAATTTTATTCAGACTGTCCGAAATACCGCGCCCCCGGCCTCTTCCATCGAATCTATTGAATTCGTTCAGACTGAATTTATTAATTTTTCTGATTTTCAGATTGTAAAAAGCAATACGGTTTCAAATCGTGTAACTGAAGTCAGTCCTGATATTGCTGTGTGTGACAATTGTCTGCGAGACATGAAAACACAGCCGAATCGAATTAACTATCCTTTCATTAACTGCACCAACTGCGGGCCGCGCTTCACCATCATCCAAGACCTTCCGTACGATCGCGACAAAACCACGATGCGTGAATTCATTATGTGCGACGACTGCCGCAAAGAATACACCGATGTGCGCGACCGTCGGTTTCACGCACAGCCCGTGGCTTGCTCGGTGTGCGGACCTGAATACACACTGCATTACGATGGCAAAACAATAAAAGGAATTTCAGAAATTCTGAATGAGTTGGGAAAACTTTTTCACGAAAAAAAAATAATAGCTATAAAAGGAATTGGCGGCTTCTTCCTGGCTTGCGATGCGCTCGACGAAGAAGCTGTACAGCGACTGCGAAAGCTGAAAAACAGAGAAGGAAAACCATTTGCCGTAATGTTTTCGTCGCTGCAAAAACTAAAGGAATACGCGCATGTAGATGCAGAGGAAGAAAAGTCGCTGACATCGCTCAAACGCCCGATTGTACTACTAACCAGTAAAAAGGAACTGGCTCCTTCGGTCTGTGTGGGATTCGGAACGGTAGGATCCATGCTGCCTTACATGCCCTTGCATTATTTATTGTTCGAAAAAACAAATCTCGAAGCCATTGTACTCACCAGCGGCAATATTTCCGACGAGCCGATTATTACTGATAATTCCGACGCGCTGAATATTCTCACAAAAGTGGCTGATGCTGTAGTGACCTATAACCGCGATATTTACAACCGCGCCGACGATTCGGTGGTTACAGTTGTCAATGAGAAAGAGCGTGTAAGCCGCCGTTCGCGCGGGTATGCACCATCACCGGTAAATCTGAAACTGAATGTCGATGGCATTCTGGCCACAGGAGCCGAACTGGTGAATTGCTTTGCGATTGGCAAACACGATCAGGCCATACTGAGTCAGCATATCGGTGATTTGAAAAACATGGAAACTTACGCGTTTTATTGCGAAAGCCTAGAACGCTACAAACAACTTTTCCGTTTCGAGCCACAGATGGTTGTTAGCGATCTGCATCCCGATTATCTTTCGACGCGCTATGCCGCTGAAAGCAGACTCCCGCATGTAAAAGTGCAGCATCATCATGCACACATTGCCTCATGCATGGCGGAAAATGGGCTGAATGAAACCGTGATTGGCATTAGCTTCGACGGTACTGGTCTTGGCGACGACAACAATATATGGGGCGGCGAATTTCTGATCTGCGATTTAAATAAATACAAAAGATTCAGCCATTTCGGGTATATTCCAATGCCAGGCGGAGACAAGGTTACAGATGAACCATGGCGTATGGCGGTCTCTTATCTTTATCGTTTTTTTGGCGATGATTTCAGAAATAAAAATCTGCCTTTCCTGAGCAATATTAAACCCGATACAATCGGAATGCTCTGTCAGGCCATCGATAAAAAAATAAACACACCGCTCACATCCAGCTCCGGACGGCTGTTTGATGCAGTTGCTGCGCTGATCAATCTTTGTCCGGTGAGTCAGTTTCACGCCGAAGCTCCTATGCGTCTCGAATCAGTGATTGATAAAAGTGTTGAAGCGTTTTACCCATTTGATATTAAAAACGAAATCAGCTTCGAACCAACATTCAGAGCCATTCTTCACGATATGGAAAAAGAGGTTTCTGTTTCGGTGATTTCTGCAAAATTCCACAACATGCTGATTGCAGCTGTAATTGAAATGGCCATCCGGATGAAAAAAGAATGCGGCTCCAATAAAGTTGTTTTATCAGGTGGGACTTTTCAGAATAAATATCTGCTGGGAAATCTTGAAAGAAAACTTGCCAGCAAAGGGTTTGACGTAATTTCGCACCACCGAATCCCCACCAACGACGGTGGCATTGCGCTGGGACAGCTGGTGATTGCGGCAGCACAAAAATCAAAGTAAATGATGAATCCAATGGCAATAAAAAATTTCTCAGTCAGAGATATACTGCTGTTTTTTGTTGTTTGGACAATTATTAATGTATTCTTTAATGCAACCACGCTATTCCTTTCTGTGTATCTTAATGATGGTTTGTCGCACATGGCATTTTATTTCAATAGTTTCTTTTCATACATCACTTTTCAGTCGTGTTATTTTGGGCTGATTTTAACAGTATCAGCTTGCATTTCGCGAAAAAAATTCACTGTATTATACGCATATTCAATCGTACAGTTTGTTGCATTACACTTGGGTTTTTTCTATTGCTTGAAAACCGAAGAAGGAGTTTTGAGCTTTATTACTGACATGTCAGGAATCCCGCTAAATTTCATTAACTATAGTGGAACAAACATCTCATATACTCTGGGATATTTTTTTCCCATAAAGGGATTGTTTGACGGTGGAATATTCTGGCCAGACAACCTTGAAAGATTTTATTTACTAATTATATTAGTTCCGATACTTTATAATTTCTTTCTTACATGGATAACTGACTGTGTTGTTAAAGTGCTATTGAAGCACAATTCTGATAAGGGCCAATGCATATAAAAATTTACTCGAAACACTATATGCCAGTGATACAGAGATGTGAATTAAATTCGCATCTACACCAGTCGGCATGCTTGTATTTATATTTTCCTCGTTCGTTGGATGTTATCTGGAGACTGCACCCAGCCCACTAACTTATGAGAGACTATTCAGCATTTGCATCACCCTGTTTCCAACTCATAAGTCATTAATAAACAGCACACATTAGCATTGTCATTTTCTTAGTACCTTTGTATTTCGAATTAAAACGAGATTTATATGTGTCTGAGCATTCCCTCCAAAGTGATTTCAATCAATGGCGACATGGCCATTGTTTCGGTTGGTGGCACCGAATATGAAGCTTCGCTGCAGCTGCTCGACGACGTGAAAGTCGGCGACTACATTCTGCTACATACCGGCTTTGCCATTCAGAAAATCAGCGAAGAGGAAGCGATTGAAACCCTTAAAGTTTTTGAGGAATTCGATGATCTCAATGAGCAGATCAAGCCTGAACTGGATATCTGATTTCTCCGGCCCCGCTGATGCTGCCTGCTGTGAATAATGAAATTGTTATATTTCAGCTCGGGAAAATTTCTACCCGACACCTGTAACAGGCTCATCAAGCTAAGTAAAGACTCGGAAAAAGTTAGTAAATTATAAAAATGAAATACATCGACGAATACCGCGACAAAGAACTGGTGGACAAACTGGTACATCAAATCAGGACCATCAGTAAAAAAGACATTGTGCTGATGGAGGTCTGCGGCGGCCATACATGGGCCATTCAGAAATACGGCATTCCATCGCTGATGCCCGAAAATATACGTCTGATCTCAGGTCCCGGCTGCCCGGTGTGTGTCACCGACCGCCGCTTTCTCGATCATGCCGTGGCACTGAGCCGCATTCCGGATGTTATCATTACAACGTACGGCGATCTGATTCGTGTACCCGGCTCCAGCTCTACACTTGCTGAAGAAAAAAGCAAAGGCGCCGATGTCCGCATTGTCTATTCCATTCTCGATGCATTGAAAATAGCGAAAGAAAATCCGTCAAAAAAAATAGTGTTTCTGGGTGTCGGTTTCGAGACCACAACGCCTCCCAGTGCCGCCGGCCTCATCAATGCAAAAAAAGAAAATCTCAAAAACTTCTTTCTGCTGAGCTCGCACAAAATCATGCCGCCCGCTATGGGAGCGCTGATTGACGAAGGGGTTGCCATCAATGGTTACATTGCTCCGGGCCATGTGAGTGTTATTACCGGTACTTCCATTTACGAGCCACTACCTGTCAACTATAAGGTGGGATGTGTTGTTGCTGGCTTCGAGCCGGTCGATATTCTGCAGACCATTTACATGCTTGTGAAACAGCATGAGAACAATGACTACAAGGTCGAAATCCAATATAGTCGGGCTGTTACGAAAGAAGGAAATGTAAAGGCGCAGGAAGCCATTAAAGAGGTTTTTGAATTGCGCGACGAATGGTGGCGCGGTCTGGGAACCTTACCCAAGAGCGGCCTGGGCATCAACGAAAAATATGCTGCATTCGATGCTGAGCGCATGATTCCTGTGGAAATAGAGCCCACGCGCGAAGACAAAGGCTGCATCTGCGGCGAAATTCTGAAAGGACTTAAAAAACCGAACGACTGCAAATTGTTCGGAACGGCCTGTACAACATCAAACCCGGTAGGTGCCTGCATGGTTTCGCACGAAGGCGCCTGCAATGCTTACTTCAGATTCAACAAATAATGGAAAAAAATATTTTACTCGGACACGGAAGCGGCGGCCGTTTGTCGCACGAACTAATCGAAAAGATTTTTTACAAACATTTCAGCAACCCTGTACTCGGCCAACAGAGCGATTCTGCAGTTGTTCCTTGCGAAGGGGAAATGCTGTCGTTTACTACGGATTCGTATGTGGTTACTCCGGTATTTTTCAATGGCGGCAACATCGGAAAGCTGGCCGTATGCGGCACAGTGAACGATCTGGCGGTATCCGGTGCAACACCGAAATACATCAGTTCGGCATTTATTATCGAAGAAGGTCTGTCCGCTGAAGAACTTGAAACCATTGTTGCCACTATGGCCGAAGAAGCCCGGAAAGCAGGCGTTATAATCGCTACAGGCGATACCAAAGTGGTGAATAAAGGTCAGTGCGACAAAGTTTTTATAAACACTGCCGGTATCGGATTTATGGAACCGAAGTATAAAGAAATCGGCACAGGTAAACTGATTCAGGTTGGCGATAAAATTCTGATCAATGGCAGCATTGCCGATCACGGCATGACCATTATGGCGGCACGCAATTTTGGAAATTTCAATACCAATATAAAATCAGATTGCGCCTCGCTGAATCAAATGATCAAAGCCATTCTTGATGCTGGCTGCAAAGTGAAATTCATGCGCGATGCCACGCGGGGCGGTATTGCTACGGTGCTTTGCGAAATGGCTGAGCACAACAATATTGGTGTACTTGTTCACGAAGAAGCAGTAGTAATAAACGAAAACGTGCGTGGTATGTGCGAACTGCTTGGATTCGATCCGTTCTATGTGGCCAATGAAGGAAAAATCGTGATGGTAGTTGATGATACAGATGCGGACAAAGCATTGCAAATAATAAAGAACAATGAATTCGGAAAAGAAGCTTCCATTATCGGAGAAATCACCGAAGAACACAAAGGCAAAGCAGTGTTGAAAACCAGCATTGGCGGTACGCGCATTATTGATATGCTGGCTGGTGAACAGCTGCCGAGAATCTGCTAAGACAAAAGATAAAAGGATAAAGACAAAAGAAAACACAATAACTCATTCAAAACGCTACTTTTATCTTTTTACTTTTGTCTTTTATCTTTTGCTGGAATAAAATTTCGAATCGCCCCACTCGCTCCAGCCGACTTCGCAGCCAGCGCTGATAATGAGTCTTTCGATGGTCTCCCCTACTTCATCGGGCTCGTCGTGCAGCCCGGGTTTGCCTTCGTACAGATTATATTCCTTTTTAAAAGAAACCGGTGTAATATTCGGCATGATAACATTGGCGCCCGCTCTGAGTCCCAGTTCGCGACCATGTTCATCAAGAGTCTGCAACGCGGTTGTTGAAGCAATATTTATTGTAGGCCGCATCAGGCGCAGAACTGCAATCATTTTAAGCGCAAGCTCCATTCGTTTTTCAACAGAAATGAGTGCATCTTTATATTGATATAACGGCGTGTCTTCATGAGCAATGTAAGGTCCCATGCCCACCATCACAACCCCGGAATCGCGGATAAAAAGCAAGTCCTTTGCAAGGTCATCAATGGTTTGAAACGGCAATCCGATCATCACACCGGTGCCCGTCTGAAAGCCAATATCCATGAGCGTTTTCAGACTCTTCATGCGGTCAGAAAAACTATGATCCGACGGATGAAGTTTTGAATACAATTCGGAATTTGACGCTTCGATTCGTAGCAAATACCGCTGGGCTCCCAGTCGGTACCATTCACGATACACTTCTTCGCTTTGTTCGCCGCATGAAAGAGTAATTCGTAAATTGTTTCCGGTATGGTGATGAATTTTCTGAATCAGCGAAGAAATATGCGAAGTAAATTCCTTATCACTGCGCTCACCCGATTGCAAAACAATAGATCCATAGCGATGATCGAGCGCGTATTTTGCAGCCTCCAGAACTTCTTCATCGCTCACCTGATAGCGGACAGCATTTGTATTGCCAGCACGAATACCGCAGTAGAAGCAGTTTTTCGCACATCGATTGGAATACTCAATCAAGCCGCGCAGATATACTTTGTTGCCAATCGTGTTGTCTCTGGTTGCACGGGCTTTGTCCATCAGCTTTTGAATCTCTTTCCCGTCTTCAAGAGAAAGCAGATGTTTGATTTTTTCAAAATCAAGATTACCGCTGAAAATCCCGTCAATCATCTTTTTCAGTTTTACTGTTTTTCGCAGTCATTATTGCAGAAGGGCTGCAGTGCCCGCTCGAAGATACCGTTCAGATAAGCTATCGCCATCCCGTAGTTAGTTATGGAAACCTCATTTTCCGAAAATGGTTTTAGTCTGTTCAGCACCTGCTTGCGGGTCACCATGCAGCCTCCGCATTGTATCACCAGTTTGTAGTCCTTACAATTCTCCGGCAAATCACCAAGGCCGGAAATAATGGTGAAATATAATTTCTTTCCTGTGAATTTCGAAAGCCACATCGGAATCTTTACTCGTCCGATGTCATCGCAACTTACATGATGTGTGCACGATTCGAGAATCAGAATTTTATCTCCGTCCTCAAGTTCACCAATCGTTCGCGTGCCTTTTACAAAGTTTTCAAAATCACCTTTCAAACGCGAAAACACAATGCTGAAGCTAGTCAGCGGGATGTCTTCGGGTACAATGCTTTTCACAAATCCAAAAGCCTGACTATCGGTCACTACCAATGCCGGCCTGATGCAGCTTGTTTTGAAAAAGCGCTCCAGTTCTGTCTCGCGTAGCACAATACAAATCGCGTTGTTGTCAAGTATATCGCGAATTGCCATTTGCTGCGGCAATATCATGCGTCCTTCCGGAGCTTCAGAATCGATAGGCGTTACCAACAATACATAATCGCCTTCACTAATGATATCGCCAATAAGCGACTTAAACATGTACGATTTGTCTGGAATGCTTTGCTTTAAGGCATCCACGACATCATCAAAACCTTTTTTTGTTCTGGCACTGAATTCAATAATTAAAGCATCGGTCTGACCAGATATCTCTTTTCTTGTTTCAGCTGAAAGTGGCTCTACATCACATTTATTGTGAACAACAATAAAAGGAATATCGCTTTTTTTGAATTCATTAATCAGTTTTATTTCATGCGATCCGAATCTGTTTCCTGCAATCAGCAACACGCCGCAATCGACGGTCTTGAGTGCCTGTAACGATTTGTTGATGCGCTTTTCGCCCAGATCTCCGGTGTCATCAATGCCAGCTGTATCAATCATAATCACCGGACCGATACCGAAAATCTCGACCGATTTTTTCACAGGATCGGTAGTAGTGCCAGGGTGTTCGGAAACAATAGCCACATCTTGTCCGGTCATCACATTGATGAACGAACTTTTACCGTTGTTACGGCGGCCAAATATGCCGATGTGCGGCTTAAGGTCTTTTCCTTTATTCATTGTTTCCATGAGTTATTTTAGAAATACAAATCGCGTTTACCGTTTTTGATTTCTTCGATGCGTTTACGCACTTCATCAGCGTTTGATAGTGCAGCCAGCTCTTTTTCAATCAAAGCCCAGCCTTTTTCTTTATTTATTTCGTTACCGTAATCCACCAGGTATTCAGCCAATGTCAAAATAGCATTAGGTGTACAAAAGCGCTTGATAAAACCGGGAACCGAAAACTCCATGAAATGCTCTCCGGTTCTGCCTAAGCGATAACATGCCGTGCAGAAAGAAGGAATCATATTCTGATCGAGCAATTCTGAAATCACTTCGCTAAGCGTACGGTTATCATTAATTCTGAACTGACCTTTATTCAGGTTTTGCTCATGGTCGTCGTGAGTTGCATAGCTGCCAAGTTCAAGCTTGGTTCCGCCATCAATCTGCGACACGCCATATTGTAAAAGCTCGTTTCTCACTTCAACTGGTTCGCGTGCCGTCAGAATCATTCCGGTATAAGGCACTGCCAGTCGGAGAATCGCAACAAGTCTGGCAAAATCCTGATCATTTACAAAATACTTGTCGCCAAGCTCAAGCATAGATGCATCCTTGATACGGGGAAACGAAATCGTATGAGGCCCTACATTGTAGCAAGCCTCGAGATGATTTGTATGTCGCACCAAACCTAAGACTTCGAAGCGCCAGTCGTACAGGCCGAATAAAGCGCCTATGCCAACATCGTCAATTCCGGCTTCCTGAGCGCGGTCGAGCGATGTTAGACGATAACTGTAATCGGCTTTTTTGCCACGAAGATGATACGTTTTATACGCTTCGGGATGATAGGTTTCCTGAAAAATCTGGTATGTTCCTATATTAGCTGCCTTCACTACTTTGAATCCTTCAATGTCAAGCGGAGCTGCATTAATATTGAGACGACGAATTTCGCCATTATTCTTTTTTACGGAATAGGCAATGCGAACTGTATGAGCAATGAATTCAGGATTGTATTGTGCATGTTCGCCATACACAAGAATAAGCCGCTTTTGTCCATTGTCTTCGAGCGATTCAACTTCCTGTACGATTTCCTCGTCGGAAAGAGTGACGCGTTCGGCCGCTTTGTTCGAAGCACGAAAGCCACAGTAGAGGCAGTTGTTCTCGCATTTATTACCAATATAAAGGGGCGCAAAAAGAACAATGCGGTTTCCGTAAATCCGTTTTTTCAGCTCCCGTGCTCCTTCTTTGATTTCCTCAATCAGAGCCGGATCGGTAGTATTGACAAGCACGGCGGTTTCTTCAAGATTCAGACGCAGTTTTGACAGCGATTTTGCAATAATTTCCCTGACTCTCTCCGGCGTGGAGATGGTTTTGTCAAGATAATTCTGAATTTCCTGTGCATCCAAAAAGGGCTGCATAGGCACATCCGGGATATTGTATTTTTCTGGTGTAAATTTCATTTTGTGCTCCTTCCTCTGCCATCAGACATTCTGAGGCATTTCTACGAAAAATGTACTTCCCTTATCCGGCTCGCTGCTGACCGCAACATTGCCATGATAATATTCTTCAACCATTTTCTTCATGATAGACAATCCAAGACCGCTGCCACTGATCCCTTTTGTTTTCTCATTCTTAATACGGCTGAAGTCCTGAAATAGTTTTGTCATATCCTCTTCACTCATTCCAATGCCAGTGTCAGAGACCGAAATTTTAATTTTGTTTCCTTCAGATTTTATCAGAATTGATACTGAGCCATCCTGAACATTGTATTTGACTGCATTTGAAACTAAATTATTGAAAATGATTTCAATTTCAGCGCTGTCTGCATTTACGTAGACACTGGGTTCATCGCTGTCGAGAAAAACTTTAATGTTTTTCTGAATGGCCATTGGGGTCATCGTGTCAATAGAAATACGTGCAATCTGCACCAGATCTACCTTTGTGACTTCACGTTTTTTCTTTCCGTTTTCAAGTTTTGTCAGATCGAGCATATCCATAATCAGTGACCGCATGCCTCTGATTCGTTCAAGTGAGCGGTCAATCATAGTTTCATAATCTTCGAGATTATTTCCGACCTGTTTGTCCTGCATAATGCGTAAATATCCTTCCACTGCATTGATGGGCGATTTGAGCTCATGCGACAAAACCGAAAGAAACTGAAATCGGATCTGTTTGCCTTGCGTATTGAGCTGCTTGGTCATTCGCGACAGATACACATGTTTGGAGATCCCTTCCATTGCAGTTTTCAGCTCTTGAGGAGTAAACGGTTTCGGAACAAAATTGTATGCGCCGTTGTTGGTGGCTTTGATGGCCAGATCGAGCGAGGCATACGAAGTGATCATCATCACCGTGGTATCAATCTGCTTTTGATTAATATGCTCAAGGACTTCAATGCCATGAATGCCGGGCAATTTGTTGTCCAGAAGAACAATGTCAACCGGTGTGCTGTTGAGAATTTCAAGTGCCTCTTCTCCTGTTCCGGCCTCGATGGATTCAAATGTGAACGCTTCGTCAATGAAAGGGAAGTCCACCGAGAAATTTTTAAGAATCCTCGAAATTCCGGAGCGGATGCCCGGTTCATCGTCCACAATCAATACTTTAAGCGTTGCCATGATTGTATGTTTTAAAGTTTAAGGAGCTTGCCAATTTCGATTTCAAGCTGGTCGTAACGTAATCCTTTTTCAAGATAAAGATCAGCTTTAATCCATTTCTTTTCCTCTTCGGTGTTGAGTCCGAACAACATGCCTGTTTCAGAAGTTACAGCTGTAGCAATAATGACAGGTACATCGGGATACTTCTTTTTAATTTTGTAGCTGAGGATAAACCCACTGTCTTTGTTGTCCATCATCAGGTCGAAAATTGCAAGGTCGGGCTTGTTTGCATTGATAAGCGCTTCGCCTTCTTTCTGATTGTCGGCCGAAATAACGGTGAAACCCATCTTTGTCATGTGCATGGTCAGCTGAGTTAAGCTGTCAACATCGTCATCTACAATCAACACTGTTTTCTTTTTGGTTTCCATAACTATCTTGTTTTTACAAATTTTTTCGTCTTGGGATTTTGATTTTAAAACACGTTCCTGTCTGGCCCTGTGCAGGGTCATCGTTGGTCTCAATATTAACTTGTCCGTTGTGCATTTTCACAATTCCATATATCAACGGCAATCCGAGACCAGTTCCCTTGCCTATTGGTTTGGTTGTAAAAAATGGTGTGAATATTTTATCCAGATTTTCTTTTGAAATTCCAACGCCTGTATCCGAAATACTGAATTCAATTTCGTCATCCAATTCACAAATATCAATCTTCAGAATGCCTCCTTCCGGCATGGCTTCGATGGCATTTTTCTCAATATTGGTGAGCACCTGCATCCACTGATCGTTGTCGATCCATGCATATGGATTTGTGAGATTTGACTGGAACTCGATTTTGATATTATCGGGAATGATGATTGAATCGATGCTGTGATGTGTAAATGTAACTATATTCGTTTCAACAAGATTCACCTGGTTTTTTCTTGCAAAATTCAGCAACCCGCCCACAATTTTTTTACAACGATCGGCCTGTTCCACTATAAGCTCAAGATCTTTACGCACTGGGCTGTCTGCCGATGCTTCCTCCATCAGAATGCTGGAATACATGGTAATAATTCCCAGCGGATTGTTCAATTCATGAGCAATACCGGCTGAAAGCTGTCCCATATTGGCAAGTTTTTCCGATTGCTTAAGCGATTGCTGAGCGCTGGCAAGTTGTTCGTTGGATGAATTCAAATCTGTAATTGAATGGTGCAGCTTTTCGATGGTGTATGGCAGGCACATTTCAGTTTCTGCCAATCCTTCTACTATGGCAATTGCGTGTTCAACACAGGTATCATAGCCACAAGCACCACAATTCAAATGATCTTCCGGTTTGGTCTTGCCTATGTTTTGTAAAACTGCGGCAATGGCCTCTGTAGATGGTATTGGAATGCGCCGATCGGCTGGAGTGAAGCTTGCAGAAAAATCTATGCTTTGAGCTTCATCAAATTCTTTCTTCCATTCATCCTTGTCGAAATTCTGAAGCTTCTCACGAACATAATTGCGGATGTTGGTGGTTTTCGTGAAAATCTTATTGCTGCTGGTCATTCCCGGCCCCATGATACAACCTTCGCAACACAGCAATTCCAAATGTTGTGAGCGGTTCAGGTCTTCCTCGAATTCCTTGATGGCTTCGCGGAAATGAACTCTTCCTGAGGCAACAATAATATTCTCATTGCAGATGTTATCCGATTTATTGATCGAATGCAGTTTTCCGCGTGTTACAGGAAAAATGGCTGCGCGACCGGCTTTCGGAGGATCGAAATCGGATGGAGTGCTGCTTTCAGCTTTGACATCCAATGCTGAAAACATCTGACGTAATTCTTTGAATGTGATCACATGATCAACTTCAGATGATTCAGCTTTTTTGGCAATGCATGGTCCTATGAAAACTGTGCGGACATTTTCGCCGTATTTTTTCTTGACGATTCTAACCATTGCTACCATTGGTGAAACAATTTTGGCTAAGGCATCGGTCAACTCCGGGTGGTAATGGCGCACGTAGTAAGCAATGGCCGGACAATCGGAAGAAATGGTTTTTTCACCGTCGGGATCATCCATCACATTTTTATATTCCACAGCAACCAGATCTGCTCCGAAGCCGACTTCCACTACATGGTGGAAGCCAGACTTACGTAGCATACCTATGAGTATTTTATAATCCGGTAATTCTGAAAATTCAGCAGCAAAGCTCGGCGCTACAAGTGCTATTGTTTTCTGATCGCTTTTCAGCAATTCATATACACCTTTTGTTGTATCGATAAAAGCTTTTGCTCCCTGACTACAAACTTTTGTGCAGTTTCCACATCCAATGCAACGCGACGAAATTACTTCGGCCTGTCCGTTTATAATTTTAATCGCTTTCACAGGGCACTCTCTGACGCAGGTATAACAGACCCTGCACCGGTCTTTGACCGTGTATACAAGTTCGTTATTTATCAGATTGCCCATTTTCTTTACTTTTAAATTTGCTGCACTGTCCACCGATTACAATAGTACCTCGCGTTTGATATAATGAGTATGGAGAAGTTCATGGCTCTTGTGACCCAGAGGCTCTCCCAAAAATTTATCGTACAATTCAATGATCTCAGGATTTTTATGCGACACTTTCAAAGACTCTTTATCATCGATTTCGTATAATGATTTCATGCGGGCTTCGATGACTGATTCATCAATACCGATGCGCTGACCACCACCGGCAATACATCCACCGGGGCATGTCATCACTTCAATGAAATGAATGTCAGTGCGGCCATTTCTGATTTCTTCTACCAGTTCGCCTGCATTGGCAAGACCGCTAACAACAGCGACCCCCAATTCTAGGTCATTTATTTTGATCTTTGCTTCTTTACGTCCTTTCAAACCACGAACGGCTGTTATCTTGAAATTGGTGAGTTCATTGCCTGTCAGTGTCTTGTATGCAGTACGCAAAGCAGCTTCCATCACACCCCCCGAAGCACCGAAAATTTTACCGGCTGTACTGCGCACGCCCATTGGAGAATCGGTCAGTTGGGGTTCAATCTGATGCATATCAATGCCGTACAGTTTTATCAGTTCAATAAGTTCACGGGTGGTGAGTACAACATCAACATCGTTGTAACCTTCACGTCCCATGGTATCGCGCTGTGCTTCGAATTTTTTTGCAGTACAAGGCATGATGGATACTGAAATAATATCCTGAGGTTTCAGATTTACCTGCTGTGCAAAATAGTTCTTGATAATAGCACCTGTCATTTGCTGTGGTGATTTGCAACTGGAAAGATTTTTAATAAAATCGGGTGCAAATTCTTCGGCATATTTGACCCAGGCCGGGCAGCAACTGGTGAACATTGGCAATGTTTTGCCTTTGACAATCCGGTCAATCAGCTCAGCTGACTCTTCCATGATGGTGAGGTCTGCGCCATAGGTTGTATCAAACACATATTTGAAACCCATTTTTCGTAAAGCAGCATTGAGAATACCATTGATATCCTGTCCGGGTTTCATTCCGAATTCTTCTGCTAATGACACAGAAATAGATGGAGCATATTGTACTACAACAGTTTTCTCAGTTTGATAGAGCATATTCTGAACCTCTGCTGTTTGGTTGCGTTCCGATAAAGCACCGGTCGGGCAAACCATCACACAACGGCCGCAATTGACACAGCTCGATGTGTTGAGACCTTTGTTCATTGTTGCACCAATCACTGTTTTGCTGCCGCGGTTGATGTATTCAATACAGGAAACACCCATGGTTTCTTCGCAAACACGAACACAACGGCCGCACAAAATACATTTGTCCGGATCGCGTGTAATGCTCAAACTGGAATGATCCATTTTATGGTTGTTCTTTACGCCGCGAATGCGACGATCGACCACATGATATTCTTTTGAAAGACTCTGCAGTTCGCAATTGCTGTTGCGGATGCAATACAGACAGTCATCCGGGTGGTTGGAAAGCAGCAATTCAACAATGGTTTTACGTGCTTCAACAACTTTTGGCGAATGTGTTCTGATTTTCATTCCGTCAGAAATCGGGAATGAACATGAACTTACTAATTTTCCGTTTCCTTCGAGCTCTACCACACACATGCGGCAGGCACCAGTTGGAACAAAATCTTTCATGTGACACAGCGTTGGCACCTTGATGCCATTGCGGTTGAGGACTGTCAGAATGGTTTCGCCCTGAGCGGCCTCGTATTTATTTCCGTTTATTTCTATTGTCAGGCTCATAGTTCAGTGATTTTAATACATTTCAATTGCTTCGAATTTGCAGGTTTCGTGACATGCACCGCATCCGATACATTTGTCTTCCTGAATGAAATGCGGATTCTTTTTCGTTCCGATAATGGCACCGGTAGGGCATTTCTTCGTACATACCGTACATCCGGTACATTTGTCAACGATAATTCTGAATTTGCGCAGATCTTTGCAAACACCAGCTGGACAAACACGTTCGAAAATATGTGCTTCATACTCATCACGGAAAAAACGCAATGTGCTCAACACCGGATTTGGAGCTGTTTGTCCAAGTCCGCAAAGTGAAGTTTCTTTAATGACTTTGGCCAGTTTTTCAAGTTGTAAAACGCCCTGGAATCTTTCAAGCGCCTGGTTGTTATCACCGGGTGTCGGTTTCGAGGTAATGCTTTGCAGAATTTCGAGCATGCGCTTGGTCCCTTCACGACATGGAATACATTTTCCGCAGCTTTCGCGCTGAATGAAATCCATAAAGAATTTCGCGATATCAACCATACAGGTATCTTCGTCCATGACAACCAGACCACCTGATCCCATCATAGCACCGGCAGCAATCAAATTCTGGTAATCAATCTGAATGTCGAGATTTTCTTCGGTTATACAACCACCTGAAGGTCCACCAATCTGTACGGATTTGAATTTTTTATCGAAAGCTATTCCACCGGCAATATCGAAGATGATTTCACGAACAGTGGTTCCCATCGGTATTTCGACAAGTCCCGTATTTTTTACATTTCCGGAAAGGGCAAATACTTTTGTTCCTTTACTCTTCTCAGTACCGGTTGAACTAAACCAGTCGGCACCTTTCAAAAGAATTTCGGAAACGTTGGCATATGTTTCAACGTTGTTGATACAACTTGGTTTTCCGAACAAACCGCTTTCAGCGGGGAACGGCGGACGCGGACTGGGCATGCCGCGGAAACCTTCGATGCTGTGCATCAGAGCGGTTTCTTCGCCGCAAACAAAAGCACCGGCACCCATTTTAATTTTTATTTTGAGGTCGAAACCCGAACCCATAATGTTGTGTCCGAGCAGACCATATTCTTCAGCTTGTTTGATGGCTATTTTCAAACGTTCGATTGCCAGCGGATACTCAGCGCGGATATAAATGTACGCAACAGAAGCACCTACAGCATAGGAACCAATAGCCAAACCTTCGAGCAGTCGATGAGGATCACCTTCGATAACAGCGCGGTCCATAAATGCGCCCGGGTCACCTTCATCGGCGTTGCAAATCATGTATTTCTGATCCGAAGGAGTATTGAAAGCCAGTCTCCATTTGGTACCGGTGGGGAATCCTCCGCCGCCGCGTCCACGAAGACCACTTTTTTCAATGGTTTCGATTACGTCTTCGCCTTTCATGGTTTTCAATGCCTTGATAAGGCCGGCATAACCACCGTTTTGGATGTATTCATCCATGCTGACAGGATTGATCACACCGCAATTGCGAAGCACCAAACGTTTCTGTTTTACAAAAAACGGATGCTCATTAATGTCTTTTACATTACTCCAGGCAGTCAGGTCTTCAGTTGAGAATTGACCCAAAACACTCTCCTGGTCAACTTTTCCGGCCAACAACTGGTCGAAAATATTATTGACTTTGTCAGCAGTGACTTTCGAAAAAGAGACTCTGTTTTTGCCAGGAAGTTTAATGTCTAGAATCGGCTCTACAGCACAGAAGCCGATACAACCAACTTCTATAATTTCGCCGTCAATTTTGTTGCTTTTCAAATATTCTTCAACAGCAACTTTTGTTTTTGCTGCACCAGCCCCAAGTCCACAAGTGCCAGCGCCAATGAATACAATGGTCTTTTTACTGTCAACGGATTTTTCAGGCAGTGCCATCGAAATTCCCTTTGCATTGCTCTCGGCAAGGTTCTCCAGATATTTCTTGATTGAATTATTCATGTCTGTTATTCTTTTGCGCGGTAAGTTTCAATGATTTCCTTAATCTTTTCCGTTGTCACCTTGGCAAAGAATTCGCCGTTGATGTTAATTACGGGAGCCAGGCCGCATGCGCCAATGCACGCAACAACTTCAATACTGAAGAGTCCGTCGCGCGATGTTTGTCCTGCTTTGATTTTCAGATTTGATTCCAGCTCATTCAAAACGGTGGCTGATCCCAACACGTGACAGGCAGTGCCGCGGCACACCATTACGTGATATTTTCCAACCGGTTCAAACCTGAACTGATTATAAAATGTAGCAACACCATAGATTTTACTCGTTGGGATTTTTAGTGTATTTCCCGTCTTAACTATTGCTGCTTCGGATAGATATCCTTCTTTTTCCTGAATTTCCTGTAACAGCGGGATGAGAGAGTCGCGTCCGCTGTTTGCGTAGTTTGCCAGAATTTTATCAATTGTCGTTTCCATATCCATGTGTGTTGCTACATTATTTGAGTTTCGTGATTAGCCGAGAATTCGTTTGATTTCAGGGAGAACTTTTTTCGCATCAACTGGTTTTCTTACAAAGCCGTCAACCGGGAACCAGATTGATCTTCCGTCTTCGGACAAATAATCAACACCAGCTTTTCCTGAATTGATGTCTTTTACAAGAATCACATGCAGATCCTTGAAACCGGGGTTTTTGCGGAATTCGCGGGCCATGGCCTGTACGTCGGGTTTCGTGGTGGTCAGGATGTCAATCGAAGTCTGCATAAGAACCGGCATTTTGCTCAGTTCAGCGTCATCGTTTATTTCCTTGGCCAGCTCAAAGCCTTCGTAATGGGTGGTCATCATGACATCGAGAATGGCGAGATCGGGTTTTTCTTCCCTGATTTTTTTCATGCCTTCTTTTTTGTCATTGGCTGAAATGACGGTGTAACCTTCTTTTTTAAGAATGGTTTCGATGATGGTGATTACATCGATGTCGTCGTCTACGATTAAAATTTTCTTGGTTTCCATAACTGTTTTTTTTGAGGTTAGTTAAAACTTTTTGGCGCCGGGAAAAATTCCGGCATCGGGGTTATTTATTATTTGTGAAAGCAAATCGTAGTTGTCGCCCGACTTGGTCAGATATCCACATGCACCGGCTTCAACCATTCTATTAATGTAATCTTCGTTTTCGTACGATGAAAATCCGATAATGTGCAGCCCGGGGTGCGACAATATGGCTTTGCGTGTAGCCTCCACTCCATCGAGCACCGGCATTTTTACATCCATGAAAACAAGATCGGCGGTAATTTCGTCGATGAGCTTCAGGAACTCTTCTCCGTTTGAAGCTTCGGCCACAACATCCACATCTCCGATATTCTGAAGGATTGTTTTCAACCCTTTGCGGAATGTTGCTTCGTTATCGACTATTATTACTCGTGTCATTTTTGTTTGTATTGACGAAACAAAAGTAAGGCGAGTGCATGGGTTGAAAAAGAGTAAAACCCGCATCGGTACAATCAGGTAAAAACACCTGACCCGAAGCAATCGATGCATCTTAAATGATAAACTTCTTCGACAAATTAAATAATTTATCAACTCAATAAGAAATCAGGCTGATTCAATAATGATTGAAAAAAGAGCCACAAACGGCCATATTTCGGAGAAATAAACTGAATTATTTTTTCGGTACAGGTATTTTTACGGGGTGAGAAAACGACTGATTTGCGGAGATTTGGCGCCCATGAACGTACTTTTCTTTTTTATTGTCCTTCGACTCCGCTCAGGATAAACTCCAAGAAAAGTACTACCGCTTTTCAGCGGCATAAACTCCAGAAAAGCTAGTCGCCAGATATGGTTTCCGGGAAAATAAACGGTCAGCTTCAACCGGATATAACTCGTCGCTTCGCTCCTCAAACAAGATATCCGGATCGTGCATCTCCGCGCGCGCGAACAAATACTTCCTGTCTGAATATGTTGTATGGAAAGATGTTTCGGGCATGGAAAATTAACGTCCTGCTAAAGTATAAAATTGCTGAATTCAAGTCACAAATGGCAACAAAATTTGTTTTGCTTATTGATTTCTGTTCAGGACACTAATGATTAACCGTTTTACTACGTCGTCTTCTTCAGACCGGCTGTTGGCAATATAAAGAGTGAGTGTTGCCAGCGTTTCGTTGGAAATTATTGGTTCACCTTTACTATTGAACAATGCCTGATTTCGTTTCAGAAAATGCAGAAAACATGCGGCGGCAATGCGTTTGTTGCCGTCAACAAATGAGTGGTTTTTTGTAATCAGGTATAGCAGGTTTGCTGCTTTTTCCTCGATGCTTGGGTATAAATCCGTTCCGCTGAAACTTTGCTTTATCTGATTGATTGAACTATGAAAACTTTCATCTTTGGGCTTTGCAAATACTGAAGATTCAAAATCGGAGTACATGAGCCGGATGAGTTTCATATAATCCTCAAATCCGGGATAAACAGTTTCTTTCAGGGTATGACCTTTTTTATCCAGCGCTTCGTGATCATAGTCGTCGAGCAGGGCCAGCCCTCTGGCAAATTGGCGGAAAACCTCCTGTTCCTGCTCATCGGCGGCATGTTCAATGGCGCGGCTCACAATGCGCAAACCGGTTTTCAGATATTCCACTTCCTGTTGCTTCTGTTGCAGTCGTTTTTCGTTTATGGCATAGCCCTGCACCAGATAATCCTTTAACCGGGCAGTAGCCCACTGGCGGAACTGCGTGCCTCTAAGCGATTTCACACGGTAACCAACCGAAATGACAACATCAAGATTATAAAAAGAAACCGGCTTATCTGAAAAAGCAATATGCATTCTTTGCATATTGCTTTCTTTGTCGAGTTCTTTTTCTTTGAAAATATTATTGATGTGGCGGGAAATCACGGATTGATCTCTTTCAAACAACACTATAAGCTGTTCCTGAGAAAGCCAAACTGTGTCGGAATCAAACTTAACTTTCAATTCGATTTTATTGTCACTGCTTTTGAATATTTCTATTTCGTTACTCATGCTCAATTTTTAGAGACGTAAACACCGCACTTTTTCAATTGCTCTTCAGTAATAAAACAACCTTCTTTTTGAACTGTCGCAAATTTTGCGACAGTTGAAATCGGATCCAACTCTTCTTCGTTAAAAATATTATTTATGTGCTTCCCAATGGTCTTTACATCGCGATTAAACAAGACTGTCAACTGTTGACGATTAAGCCACACCGTATCTTTTTCCAACTGCACTGCAACTTCAGCTCCATTAGTTGTTTTAAATATTTCAATTTTAGAATCCATACGTCACAAATTTTTTAATAAAATCCGAAGCTGTTCCATTTTGGAACATGTCGGCCATGAAAATCCAACGTCAAGTAAAGATAGAATATTTTCCGAAAATGTGCAAAATGTTAAAAATGGGACGCCAGAGGGTTTGAGTTGTGTGGGAGCGGGATGTGGCGTCCCATTTGGTGTACCAAAATTGTTGAAATTGGTGCAGGGCGCTGCGCTCATAGCACCGAAAACCACCCAAGCAAAAAAGCCACTCGGTTGAGCGGCTTTTTTAATATTGGGGTGTTTATCAAGTATTTGTTTTGGAAGGTGTAAGAAATATGATAGTATTATTAAATACTCTTACTTATTATTAACACTTCATTTTCTATTTTCGAAACAAGTAATTCAACGATCCTTTCATTCTTGAACTTTTGATATGATTCTGTCTCAAAAATACTATCACTAAAAAATGCTTCATTTTTAATTATATTGTTCACTAACATTACATAATAAATGAAATTTCTATAAGGAATCGGTTCTGTAAGTAAATCATAGCTCTGATGACAGCACTGTAAATCAATTAAATAGCAATTAAGAATAAACACGACAGAAAAAAGTTCATGTTTTTCGTTATAGACAAGCTGATGGCTAATCAATTCTCCAATATCTTTTACTTTGTTTACAATTTCCATGTTTGCATCCGGTGGAGATAGTCGATAAAAAAAAGACGGATTATTAACAGCTATTTCTAAAGCTACAGAATCTAATAAGTTATAAGAATAATCGCTAATGCATCCATTAGTATTAAATCTCTCGTTTTGAGAATTCTGGTTTTTGGATGTGTTATTACATCCAAAAAAAACAAAAAGAGCTATTGCAATTGCAAAATATTTCATCATCGATAATCTTTTGGATCTATTGTTGTCCCCAAATCGGTTCTTACAATTTTTTGAGTTTTGTACTTTATCTCTTTGCCAAAAAAATTAAAAGACTTCTCTACTTCTTTTTTTTCAATTTTGTAAAATCTTGCCGCTGGGTCATTTTCATCATGTTTGAACGTCACAAGCCGTCCCGTTTCTTTTCCATTTACGATTTCTGGAGCAACAGCCCCTGAAGCACCTATTGTTGTTACACCCGTAGCCATTGTTATATTTTCAGCCAATCCATCTTCTCTTCCCGCATTACATGAGCCAAAAATAATTCGAGCATTTTTTTCAAAAACAATGTTTCCTTGTGTTAAGGCTTGCGTTAGCGTTCTAGCATCAGGTTCAGGCGCATCAATATCAGAAGCAGTCTTATATAAGCCGGAATTCCAATTTAAATAAATCTGATTTGGCCCTCCATGCGCAAAAATTATAACACTTTTAATTGATCCCTCTAAAGCTGTAGCATCAATAAGGGTTTGAACTAACTCTTTCCCACTACTTACTTGAGAATAGGTGAATCCATATTTTTCATACCTCATTGCTCTAGCTTGAAAAGCATTTATATGAGACTTTGTATATTCAGTAGAATGATCAGTTTGTCCCTTGCCAGAGATTGTTATTTTCGCCTCTAACCCATCCAAGTCTATAGCTATTATCGGCATATTTGAAGCAAACTGATATGGCGATAATTCAGGATATTTCTGTTGTTGTACAATCAACGGGTCAGCACTCAAAAACCTCCCAAGCCTCGGGTCATAAATTCTCATCCCATAATCCTGCTGGTTTCCAGTCCCTTTCACCTCATTGTCATTCTCTTTGCCATTGAATCCGAAACGGTGACGCCCGCGCCTCTGCAGACCGCTCTGGGAGCCATTCTTCGCTCGCGAAAACAAATACTGATTGTCTGAATATGTTGTATGGAAAGATATTTCGCCCATGAAAAATTAACGTTGAGTAAAGATAGAAAATTATTCGAATGTGTGCATAATGTTAAAAATGGGTCGCCAGGGGGTTTGGGTAGTGTGGGTGCGGATCGTGGCGTCCCATTTATGACCCAGATTTGTTGAAATTATTGTTGAGCGCGAGTTTGCATAATTACTTGTAATTGCGTGCACGGCGGGCGAAGCACCGAACCGATGCAAAAAAGCCACTCAGTTGAGCGGCTTTTGCAATTTCATGATGTTTCTAAAGGAATTATCGTGGATGCTGCAGTGCTCATTTATTAAAGTTTTGTAATTCCTTTAAGTTTTGAATATCACTCTAAATCTTACTTATTGTTGTTTCTCATCATTATAAAAATACATGCTGAATTGTACTCCCATCATTCCTAACACATAAAGGAAATCTGGCTGAAAATAAAGAGCCGGATAGTCATTGTCAAATACTGTTACTTCATAGTTCAGATCAAGAATAAACCCGAAATCGATATGCAACTTTTTGATTTGTTCTATCTCCTTTTTCCATTCATCCATCCAGTTTTTATTACATTGCTCAATATCAAAAATATTCTTTAACTCATAAACATAAGTATATGCGGTCTCCTGAAATTTTTTACCGGAATGTAACCCATTAGTTAACAAAATTGGATAACCCAATATTGTAATTTCGTCGGGAGTTTTCGCCATTTTTGATAAAAGTTTGTCTGTTTTCTCAGTTTTTGAATAAACAGAAAACCGAATAGTTACATTTGCCATAATGCATGTTTTGAAGAGCTAATCAATTCTTGACTCGGATTGTCTTTCAATAATGTTTTCAAAGTAATCAATCAGGGTGTTGACAAATTCCATTTTCTCATCAGATATATTTTTTTTAGCTAAAACTTTTTTCAAATTATTTTCTACAACAACTTTTTCAAAAGGTGGTTGCATGTCTATAATGATGCTGGTTGCAACCCAAGCAACATGAAAATCAAACTCAAGAATCAAATCTGTCAAAAAATCAAGCTGATCTTTACAGTCATAATACTCGCCCAGTGCAAAAACTAATTTTGCATTAGTGTTTTTCAGCTCAGGCATCTGGATGAGATTTTTTAGTGCCGGAACAATTCTTTCATCCTTGAAGTTATCGACTAATAGTAATGCTGTTCTGTTTCTTATTTCTGTATCAGAAGTTTTGTTTAATACAGAAATAAGCTTTTCGACAATTGCAGCTTTTTCTTTTAGCAAGGTGTCAATTTTATTTTGCTCAACAATGTTCATTATTAACAAATTTTGTTATTTAACATTAGGTTTTCCTCTTCTAATCCATTCTTTATAAGCCTCATCTATTTCCTTGTTTGAAACATTTGGGGCAGAAGGATCTTCATAGTATCGATGGAACCATTTGACAAAATCTCTCTCTTTTGTATACAAATAATTTCCGTCTCTCTCTTTTTTGGTCCCCCCTTTAAATTTTTTACCAGCATTGTTATTCAATGATTGAGATTCTGCATCCGGATTCCCATGCGCATTATCACTGGTTCGTTCAACTTTGCTGAAAAGGTTTTTGGCAGAGACTACAATAACTGAAGCTGAGTGAGTAATTACGGTTATTGAGACAGCCTGTACAGGTACACCTACACCAATAGGAGTCGTCACAATTCCTACAAGTTCACCGGTACAGCCCCCCACCATTTCGACAAGTCCACCCAAAAGCGCCACCGCATCCCCAACTTTTTGGCCAGTTGCATAGATGTCTTGTTTGGTATATGTTAAATCGTTTCTTTCATATGGATTTTGCCGGTTGAAGCCTAAAGTGTTATCCGAGGATAAAGCATTTAAAAATCCTTCGCCAAAAACCCTTGAAATTTCTGCAATTTGAGTAACCGCACTCCATGCTTTTTCGTACCATTTTTGTTTTTGGGGCAAATAAATCCTGTCACCATAAATGTCGACAGTTGGTAACGTTTTTAAAGTTTTCAACTTCGCAGCTGCAGCACTGCCAGCTGATGAGCCACCAGATGGCGGGTCACCTTCCAGGCCTAAAGGATCAGCAAACTTAATCGGATTCCCATTAAAACACAAATAACTTGAGTGATTTGTATAGGTTATCGGGTCACGATTCCACCGTCTTCCCAACCTGCTATCATACTCCCAGAATTCAGCCGTTGTATGCGTTCCGGTTAAGCCCGAAATCTCGTTATCCATCTCCTGACCATTGAATCCGAAACGGTAGTTCTCCGAAGAATAAGTTCTACCCGGTTCCAGTGAACCAAACGGATAATAGTCCTGGGCGCTGGTTTGACTGCTATTAGAGGTCATTGAAAGTATGCTGTTACTTTAAAAATTCTGCTTCCTACGCCTTAATCAACCCATTCTTAATGGCAAACATCACCAGATGCGGCGAATTTTTGGCACCGGTTTTTTCGAGCAGGTGCGCACGATGTCCATCTACCGTGCGGGCACTCACGCCCAGAAATTTGGAGATTTCGGCATTCGACATGCCTTTGCAAATGAGCTCCAGCACTTCCTGTTCGCGATCGGTAAGTTCTATGCCGGCTATTCTTGAAGCGGGGCGCTGTGTGCGGTTCACATTGCTGATGAATTCTTCCGAAAAATAATTTTCGCCTTCTATAACCTGATTGATGGCGCGCTGCAGCTCATCCTTGTTGGTTTTCTTGAGCAGAAATCCCTGCGCGCCGGCCTCGATCATCTGATTGAAATAGCTGATTTCTTCGAACATAGTCAACGCAATCACTTTTATTTCCGGATATTTCTCCGTCATTTTTCGCGTAGCTTCAATTCCATCCATCACAGGCATACGAATGTCCATCAGAATCAGATCGGCTTTCTGATGTTTCAGTATTTCGAAAACTTCGTTGCCATTTTGCGCTTCAGCAATAACTTTTACTTCGTCAAGCTCGTTGAGAATTATCCGCAATCCCTTACGGAAAATTTCATGGTCGTCGGCGATAATTAAGCGGATAATATCCATGGTGGCTATTTTACATTTACCGTAATCAGAACATTCATTCCCTCGTCGGGAGCGCTCTTTATCAGACACAGGCCGTTTATTGTTTTCACCTTATTGATGATGTTGTTCAAGCCAAGTCCTGTTGGCTGTTTCAGCTTTTCGTCAACATCAAATCCAACACCATCGTCTTTGAAAAACAGATTCACCTGATTGTCGTGACTTTCGAGAAATATTTCAATATTTGACGCCTGTGAATGTTTGAGCGAATTATTCACCAGCTCTTTGATGGCCTGAAACAAAACAGTTTCTTCAATACGCGTTCCGGAGAGTTTATACTGCGAGGTGTCGAGCTGAATTTTTACGGAATTGGTGTTGTTGATATAATTACAGAAATCCCTGGCGGCAGCTGGCAATCCAAAGTCCTGAAGAATGCTCGGCATGATGTTGTTCGATATCTCGCGAGCCGACACAATGGCTTTATCAATAAGCTCATCCACCGATTGCAGTGTTTCGGCCGGGCTGATTTTATTGAAATTTCCTTTTTTCAATAAATCGGTATATAGTTTAATGGTCGAAAGCAGCGGAGCCAGCCCATCATGCAGGTCTGCAGCAAAGCGCTTGCGCTCTCGTTCTTCGGTTTCGATAATGGCGGCGGCGATTTTGCGTTCAATTTCTTTGCGCTCGGTAATGTCGCGGGCCATGCTCAGAATGGCTTTGCGCCCCATATAATCGATCACTCGATCGCTCATTTCGAGAAAAATCACCGAGCCGTCTTTTGATTGATGCTCGGTTTCATAGACATGATGGCCGTTTTTGAGAATAATGGCGATATTCTTATCCACATTTGACACATACTTCTCGGTTTTAATGTCCTTGAAGTTTTTCTCCATCAACTCCTCGCGCGTATAGCCCAGCTTTTTCAGCGCTTCTTCGTTCACTTCCAGAAATTTCCCTTCGAAATCGGCCAGAAATATTTCATCGCCTGAATTGTCAAACAAAATCTGAAAGCGGCGATCCGATACCCTGCGCTCAACCTCGGCATTTTTTAAACTCTTCAGTAATTTACCGATTTGAAGCACGCCAACGGCAATAAGTATCGCCACCAGGAAATCCAAAATGTAATAAATTGTCTGAATAAATGAATTTTCTGTTTGAAAGTACTGACCATACAGTTCAATCATCTGCAGGGCAATCAGAAACAACATAGCAATGCCAATAAGCACCCACGATCTGCGGCTGCGTGTAACCGACAACATGTTTAAAATGAATATGATATTCAGAATAAAAACAAGTGCAGTGGCAATGATGAAAAGTTGATAAATCATGGCATTCTTCTGACGCAAAGATAGTGATATCCGGAAAATGATAAAATGCCCGTAAATATTTCATATTTCTGCATTCTGTGCAATCTTCAATTGCACAAAGTTTTTGCATTTAATCTTCAGTAGCACAAAGTTACCCGACGTACACACTAAGTATCACGAAGTGGATTTTCTAAGGCAAAAGCCGTTATCAATTACAGCAATGTGAATCTGAAATCTCGCTTTCAGAATTCAATATGCTGTAATTGATGGACACAACTACGTTGTGTTTTGTGAAACGGCTTTTGTTTACCAATTACTTTGTGGAACTTTGTGAAAACTTTGAGGAACTTTGTGAACTAAGGTTCCTGATGTTTTTGTGATTCAATATAATGCTCTAATTTTGCACCCATTATGCATGAACTATCCATTGCCGCCAGTATTGTTGATTATGCCACCGATTTCGCCCGCGAACATCAGGCAGAAAGCATTTCCCGCATTGAACTCGAAGTAGGTCAATTGTCCGGAGTCATCACCGATAGTCTTGAATTTGCGATGGAAGAAGCCGTCAAGGGCTCTGTGCTTGAAAAAGCTGAAGTTGTAATCATCGAAATTGCCGGCCGCTCCGAATGTAAACAGTGCCACACCCAATTCGACAATTCAGACTGGTACACGCCCTGCCCCAATTGCCAGGCCATAGATTCCGAAATAATTGGAGGAAAAGAGTTGTTGATTCGATCCGTTGTTATTGGGTGAAAAGATAAAAGACAAAAGATAAAAGGCAAAAGATAAAAAAGGGCGAAGGTTCAAAGATAAAAAGCTGAATCAGTACACAGTTAAACCTAAATAACATGAATGATTTAGAAAAAAGACTTTTCGAATTTGCAGTTCGAACGATAAAACTTGTCAGAACTTTACCACAGACAATTGAATACAAAGTAATGTGTGGTCAACTTGTTAAAAGCGCAACTTCAAGTGGAGCAAATTATGAAGAAGCTCAGGCAGGCTCTTCAAAAGCTGATTTTAATAACAAAACAAGAATTTCTCTGCGCGAGATGCGTGAATCAAACTATTGGCTCAGATTGATTATTGCTGTTTCTGAAACTGATTTGAAAACTAACGAAATAAAACAACTTATACAGGAATCACTCGAATTAAAACTTATTCTGGGTAGCATCGTTCAAAAAACCCGCAAATAACTACTTTGTTCTCAGATTATATAAGTGCACTTATCTCTTTAAATGTGAGTTTTTATACTTATAACCTTAAAACACTTAAGAGACTTGTCTCTTAAGTGTTTTTATCTTTTGTCTTTGTATCCAACTTTTGTCTTTGTCCTTTTATCTTTTGTCTTCCCTCAGTTTTTTGTATTTTTGTACCCGAATTAAAACGAAACGATATGTGTGATACATGTGGCTGCAGCGACCCGAACCAGAAAGTGACCTTCCAAAAACCCGGCGAAACGCATTCGCACGAACACCCGCATGTGCACACGCACGAGCATGAGTACGATCATGAACATGACCATGCACACGAGCATGACCACCACGCACACGAGCATAAACACTCGTACCTGCACGAACACACACACGAAGGTCATTCGCACAGTCACGACCACAGCCATGAACACGGCGATCACGAACACGATCATGCTCATCCACACGGAAAAGAATTCGTGCTGGCTCACAATATTCTCGACAAGAACCAGTCGCTCGCCGAGCGCAACCGCGGCTATTTTGAAGCAAAAAATATTACGGCGCTAAATCTCGTAAGCTCGCCCGGTTCCGGCAAAACAACACTGCTTGAAAAAACCATTTCGGCGCTAAAAAACGACCTGACATTTTATGTCATCGAAGGCGATCAGCAGACCATGAATGATGCCGACCGCATCAATGCTACCGGAGCTCCGGTGATTCAGATCAATACCGGCAACGGATGCCACCTCGATGCCGACATGATCAACAAAGCCGTGAAACAACTCAACGTGGCCGACAATGCCATGCTGATCATCGAAAATGTTGGCAACCTGGTTTGTCCGTCATTGTTCGATCTGGGCGAAAAAGCGCGCGTGGTCATCATTTCCGTAACTGAAGGCGACGACAAACCGCTGAAATATCCCAACATGTTCAGCACTTCCAATATCTGTATCATCAATAAAACCGATCTGCGGCCCTACGTTGATTTCAGCGTGGAAAAAGTGAAGGAAAATGCACTGAAGATCAATCACCACCTGCAATTTTTCGAAGTCTCAGCAAAATCCGGCGAAGGCATGGATGGCTGGTTTGAATGGCTCAAGAAGGCATGATGCTTTGGGATATAAGAAATCAGATTTGAGATTTTTGATTTTTGAAGTGAATTTTGATTGAGGAATTTTGAAGTTTTAGCCTCACACTCCACACCCGTACTGATTTTATTTTCTTCTCTGCGCCCTCTGCGTGAAACAACTCTGCGTGATGCAGCTCCTTCTTCAACCTCTCTGCGTCGCGACTGAGTCATCACGTGAAACGTGACAAGCTGTTTTACGTGAAGTGACCTGAGTGCGTTGAAGAAGCAAGACGCTAAGGGCATAGAGCACAAAGCATCGTTTTATCATCGCCAAAGCCGGATTATCAGACTAAATTTCTTGAAATTAGCATGTCAATTGTTTCAAAGTGACTGTAATATTTTCATTTCTTGTCCCAAATTCAAAATATTTTATATTTTTGTGCCATCTTTTCAAAAAAAGGTAACACATGAAAGTAAAACGATTCGGCGTATCACTCGATGAACAGATCCTTACGGAGCTGGATCATTTTGTTGACCAGCGCAAATTTCCGAATCGTTCGCAAGCCATTCGCTATCTGATTTCCAATTATCTGATCGAAGAGAAAGTGGATGGTAACAAAACCGTGGCCGGCAGCATCATTCTGGTGTACGACCATCACAAACGCGAACTGCAAAACAAATCAACTTCCATTCAGCACGATTTTCACGACATTATTTTATCTGTGATGCACGTGCATATCGATCATCACAATTGCCTTGAAACTATTGCTGTGATGGGCAAATCAGGAAAGCTGAAGGCCCTCGCCGACCAACTCATCGCCATCAAAGGCGTGAAACACGGAAAACTTGTAATTACAACAACTGAGTAATTTTTTTATGCCTATGGTAACACGTTTTTTAACTTTGGTGTCATTAATAATACTGACGACAAACATCAGTATTGCACAAATGCCTTTTATAACCGACGATGCTGGCACACAAGGCTCATGCAATCATCAGCTGGAATTTTCATACGGTAATGATTTCGACAATACGCACCGCTGTACCAATAACACGGTAGAGCTGGCACCGGTGTACACATTCGGTGTTGTGGAGCGGATTGATGTCGTGATTGGTTATCCGTTTGTTTTCATCAATGAATTCGAGGACTCTTCCATTTCAAGAATTTCCGGATTTTCGGATGTTGGCGTAGAAGTCAAATGGCGTTTTTTGGAACACGACAAATGGGCGCTTGCCATTAAGCCCGGGTTTTCGCTGCCAACCGGCAACAGCGCACTGGGCCTTGGAAACGGCAAATTAGGTTACTCCGGATTTCTGATTTCAACCATGACCTTTGGAAAGCTTGCAATCAACACCAATGCGGGATATATCAGAAACGAAAATCTGCACGGCGATGCCAAGGATATATGGCATGCATCGGCTGGATTTGATTTTGCAGCAACTGAAATACTGCATTTTGCTTTTAACGGCGGTGCCGAAAAAAATCCGGACGTTCAGTCTGACACCCCAAGTGCATTTGGACTAGTTGGGTTATATTACTTTCTCAGCGACGATAACGAGCTGGCATTTGGCTACAAGTGCGGCCTTACAGAAGTTGAATGCGATCACTCATTTATTGTTGGACTCACCCTTAGATTTTAAAAACATGCATATTCCCGACGGATATCTCGGACCCGAAACCTACATTCCGCTCATGGGCGCGTTTGTAGCTGCAGCTGCAGTAGCAGTATTCAAAGTGAAAAAAGAAGTTTCAGCGAAAAACATTCCTTATCTAGGAATGGCGGCTGCATTTTCATTTATCATCATGATGTTCAATCTGCCAATACCCGGAGGAACGACAGGCCATGCCGTAGGAGCGGCAATGATTGCCATTTTGCTCGGCCCCTGGGCCACAGTGATGGCTGTTTCGGTTGCTCTTGTCATTCAGGCACTCATTTTCGGCGATGGCGGTATTACCGCTATTGGAGCCAATTGTTTCAATATGGCTGTTTTTATGCCCTTTGTAGCCTATTGGATTTTCAAACTTGTCCGCATGAAATCTGAAAAATCAGGACGCGTATTTTTCGCCGCTTTTATGGCCGGATATATCAGTCTGGTTCTGACAGCAGTGCTAACTGCGGTTGAATTCGGCATCCAGCCTCTAATTGCAACGACTGCTGACGGAAAGGCACTCTATTGTCCTTATGATTTATCTGTGGCAATTCCGGCCATGGCCATCGAACACCTTGTATTATTCGGCGTTGCAGAAGGACTGGTAACAGCATTTATTGTACGGTATTTTTTCAATCACGACCGTGAAAACATTTATGCCATGCAGAAAGGAGGACGACATGAATAAATTACAAAAACGCATTTTGTTTTTTTTATTAATTCTTATTGTTTTGACACCAATCGGGATTTTTCTGCCCATGGCATTTGATGCAGGTGATGCATGGGGCGAATGGTCGGCCGGAACGGTTGAAGGACTCGTTGGATATGTACCCGAGGGCTTGCAAAAATATTCCGATACCTATCAGGCACCCATGGCCGATTATTCAATGAATGCCGAAGATCCGTCGGTGGGACATCAATCGGGTTACTACATCCTTTCAGGATTGATAGGAGCCGCATTGACACTTGGTGTAACGTGGTTGCTTTCGAAACTTATCATACGAAAATGAGTATACACGTTCCCGCATTTCTGACAGAAGAGAACACAAGCGAAAGCGTGTCCGGAACCGGTCGCAAACAACGTATGCCTTTTCTCGATAAAACGTTGAAAGCTGTTGCAGGCACAGTAAAAACAATGTATATTCATTCGGAAACGGGAGCCCGGGACAAATTGCTGTATCGCATCAATCCACTGGTGAAATTCTTTTCTTTTATATTTTTCATTGTAGCGATAAGTCTTGCACACAGCATTGAGTCACAGCTTATAGCCACCGGACTGATTGCTTCGTTCTATTTAATTTCCGGAATATCATACCGTTTCGTATATAGAAAAATCCTCGTACTGGCCTGTGTCTTCGGGCTGCTGATCTTTCTTCCAGCTCTACTGAATGTGATCACACCCGGGAAAATTGTTCTTCCTTTGCTTCATTTTCAAAGAGAATTTCATTGGTGGATTTACAAAATCCCAGCAAGCATAGGAATCACCGAAGAAGGAGTGTATGTTGTAAGTCGTCTTTTTCTACGCGTTTTCAATTCTATTTCACTGGCAATGCTGTATGTGTACAGCTCTTCGTTTTCGCAAATCACCAAAGGGATGAAAGTGTTTTTTATTCCTGACACCTTTCTGATGATAATGACGCTGGCGTATAAATTCATTTTCATTCTCTCAAAAACCATTGAAGAAACCTATCTCGCGCTCAGATCACGGCTGGCAGGAAATGTGAAATCGGCCAGCATCCGCAGCATCATTTCTGGTCGTGTTTTTTTTATTTTTAGACGTTCACAGCGACAATATGAACAAACATATGCAGCAATGATTTCGCGTGGATACACCTGGGAAGTCAAGCTGCTTCGCCAGAAAAAGTTCCGAATAGCCGATGGAGTTGTTCTGCTGGTTTGTGTTGGCTCCGGACTTGTCATTATCTTTGTCTGATCTTATGGAAAAAATACTTGAACTAAAAAATATTTCCTATTCCTATTTTGGGAAAATACCGGCACTGCAGCAGATCAGCCTTGATGTAATAAAAGGCGAAATGCTTTGCATAATGGGGCAAAATGGCAGCGGAAAGTCCACACTGCTGAGTATCATGAACGGGTTGGTTTTTCCAGATCAGGGGGAGGTTTTGTTTCATGAAAAACAAGTGACCGAAAAATCGCTGAAGGACCAATATTTCAATGCACAGTTTAGACAGAAGACAGCGTTTGTGTTTCAAAACCCGGATGTGCAACTGTTTTGCAGCACTGTTTTCGAAGAACTGCTCTTTGCCCCGCTCCAGCTAAATATTTCGCAGGATGAAGCTGAAACTCGTGCCCTGGAATTACTAAAAACGCTGGAAATCGAAAATCTGAAAGACCGATCGGTTCTCTCACTTTCGGGAGGCGAAAAAAAGAAAGTGGCCATTGCCTCTGTTCTGACCGTAAACCCGGAGCTTATTCTGGTGGACGAACCACTTGCCGGACTCGATCCGAAATCACAAACATATTTCATTGAATTGCTTTTCGAACTAAATCGTGCCGGAAAAACCATTGTGTTTTCAACCCATCACCTCGATCTGGTCGATCATCTGCAGCCACGTGTGGCTGTGCTTTCAGAAGATCACACAATTAAAAAAACCGGAACAGCTTCGCAAATTCTGAACGATGAGGAATTTCTGATTAGTGCAAATCTTATTCACGAACACATACACAAACATGGCGAAGAAGTGCATAAACACTATCATTCGCATTATGTCTTTCATAAACACGGCAAGCACTGAAAAATATTTTCAGAATTTATAACTCGCCATAAGTGGGTTAAAATACATAGTTGTGGCGAGTTATAACTTTTACATAGCAAACAGATCTTTTAATTCAATCTCGCATTGAATTATTCCGGAATGAGCATTCTGAGCCAATCCAGACGATGAAACAAAAGTAAGGAATACGGATTTTTTTGTATTTGTTACACTCCTGAATGTACCAAATTTATTTCTCAGTTCATCCGCATATTTTTTATTAATAACAAAAGGATTTACGGAGAATTTCATCTCACACAAATTAATTACATTATCGTTCCGCTCAATAATAAGGTCTATCTGAGTACCTTTATCAGTGCCAGCAGGGCTGCGCCAGGAATACACATTGCAATATACACCGGCAATTCCGAGAGCGTTTTTCATCTGATCAACATGCATGGTGCAAAGTTGTTCAAAGGCATAACCCGCCCAGGCACGATGCTGCGTGGTGTCCAGCATGCTCTTCCAGTAATTTTTATCCTTGCCTGAGCGTCGCACAAACCTGAAATAAAACAAGGTGTAAAAGTCGGAAAGCTGAAAAATACGGTCACGACTTTTCTTGTTAAAAGCCAGAAATGAACGGATAAAGCCGCAGTTTTCAAGATCATCCAGAATCTTGGTTAACCCTCCTCCACTGCTTTCTTCAATGCTTTCAACAATTTCCTGCCGGGTCAAACCACAGCTCTTTTTGCTTAATGCCTCCACAACCTGCATGTACCGATCGGAGTTTTTAAACAAAGCAGCATACAGGTTTTTGTACTCGTCTTTTAAACGGGCATTGGCGCCAAAAAACAAGTGGTCTAGGTTCTGGTCAACACTCCTCCCTTTTTTCAGCAAACTCCAGTAATACGGAATACCACCAAGCGCCATATAGCACTCAGCCACCTGATGCTGGCTCCAGGTGAATTTCAGTGATTTGACGTATGCGGCGCACTCCTTTAATGTAAACGGCTCCAGCCGCAATTGATGCGTGATGCGATTGTGTAAACCTCCTTTATTGTTCAGTAATTTATCTGTAATCCACGAAGTGGAAGAACCACAAACAATCAATAGAATATCATTTCTGCCCGAGGCCCATGAATTCCAGAAATGCTCCAGCGCGCTCAGGAACTTCGATTTCGGCGTATCGAGCCAGGGCATTTCATCCAGAAAAATCACTTTCTTTTTCTTTCTTGATTTTTCAATCAGCGTGCGCAATTGCTGAAATGCATAAATCCAGTTTTTCGCCAAGGGTAAATCTTTCAAACCTGCCTCACGCAAAGCCAGATTGAAGTTGACCATCTGCTCGCTGAAACCACCATTGGCAAGCCCTGTCAGATAAAATTCCATTCTGTCTCTGAACAGCTCGCGGATAAGAAAAGTCTTTCCCACTCTTCTACGGCCATACACGGCCACAAATTCCGATACTTCGGATTTATAGAAGCTTTCAAGTTCTTCTTTTTCAAAATCTCTGCCGACAATTGCTCTCATAACTGATTATTATAAGCTGCCACAAATATACAAAATTTACAACTTATGGCCAATTATACATTTATAACTCGCCAGAAGTACTATTTTTTACCCACTTATGGCGAGTTATAATCATTTCAGTTTAAAACGAAATCATATTCAAATCAGCTCTGAATCTACTTTTTACGAATTAATTAAAAACTTCAAACCTGTTTGAATAAAATTTTCAATTCTCATTCTGGATTTTGAAGATCAAATAAAAATAGTGAAAATGCTACGACTGTTTCTTTAAAAATTCTTTCAGAAAAGCAAACGCGTCAAGCATATTCTCCACCGCTTTAGGAGTCATTTCTTCGCTAAAATCAAATTCGTATGCGCGCACATGCAACACATATGCTTCGGGAGTTTTGCTGTAAATCTTTTTGCACAGATCAATCACATATGAAGTGGACACCGCATGCATAGTAAATTCGATAGTCGCATCGTTGGGTTCGACTTTTTCAAGACGGAAATTTTCAACGTCCTCCACAATGCTGGCATCAACAAAAACTACGGCATCGTATTCCGAAACCGTTGCTGCATCTTCGATGTTGAGCTGATAATTGCAATCGGTAAAAATATTTTCGATTTTTTCTTCTTCAATCCACTTGTCCATCATTTCCACAAAGCGTTCGCCGATGCCATCGTCCATGCGGCCTGCATTGCCGTATCCGTATATGAGTGTTTTTTTCATTGTGTGCTGTTTGCTGCAAAGGTAAGAACAATATTTATTTTCATCTATTCTGGATCGGTAATAATCTGTTGAAAAACTCACAAAAAAAGTCCGTCGGAAACCGGCGGACTTTTTTATAGAATAGGTGAGAATTACGATTTGTAATGATCCAAAACATCTCCTTTTGAGTCAACAAGTTTGATATCGAGCGGCATCTGGCCAAGCGCATGGGTAGCGCAGCTCAGACACGGGTCATAAGCGCGGATAGCCATTTCAACCTGGTTCTTCATCGGCTCGGTGATTTCCTTCTGGCCGGTCATCATTCTTCTGGCAACAAAATTCACCGACTGATTCATCGGCTCATTGTTGTTGGTTGTAGATACGATGAGGTTGGCCATGGTAATCTGGTCGTTCTCGTTGATTCTGTAATGATGGAATAAAGTTCCGCGTGGAGCTTCGATCACACCAACGCCTTCGCTCAGCTTGGTTCCTTTGGTCACCAGATTATCATTCTTCAAGATGTCTGGATCATTGAGCAGATCCTTGATCACTTCAGCAGAATGCAACAATTCTATCAAACGAGCCCAATGCATGTGCATGCAATAATTGTCGGGTTTTCCGTTTGTCTGTGATTTGTAGAATTCGAATTCCTTCTGTGCCATCGGTGTCGGAATGAAATCGCAGGTGTTCAGACGAGCAAGTGGTCCTACGCGATACCAGCCTTTTTCCTTACCCAAATGTTTCAGGTATGGGAACTTCATATAGCTCCATGAGCGAACTTCTTCCTCAATGTATTTGTTGTATTCCTGATAGTCAACATCGTCCAGAATTCTGTTACCTTCAGCATCAACAGCACGGAGAACACCGTGATAGAGATCGAGGGCTCCGTCTTTGCGGACAAGACTCAAGTGATTTGAGGGGAAATACGCAAAGCCATCAATCATGGCTTTATTTTTCATGTAATAATCCTTGAAGAACTGCAGTGCACCATCGGCCCATGCAATCATCTTTTCGATGTTCATAATGTCTGATCCATTCATCAGAAATGCTTTTTCATCAGCACTCAGACATTTGTTGATACCACCAGGGATAGCGCCGGTACCGTGAACTTTCTTTCCAGCTGTGCGCTCGATTATTTCCTGACCGTATTTACGCATCATCACACCCTGAACAGCGAGATCCGGGAAATTGAGAGCTACACCGATTACGTTGCGGATTGCAGGATCTGCATCGTATCCGAGCAGAAAATCAGGTGATGAGAGGTGGAAAAAATGCAGTGCATGTGACTGAAACATCTGTCCGTAATGCATCAGACGACGCATTTTTTCTCCGGTTGCAGTCAGTCCGAGTCCGGTTCCTGCGCCAACAATCACGTCCAATGCTTTTGCAGCAGCGAGGTGGTGACTTACAGGGCAAATACCGCACAGGCGCTGAACAAGAACAGGAGCTTCCCAGTAAGGGCGGCCCTGAACGAAACGTTCAAATCCGCGGAATTCAACAATATGAAGACGCGACTGGGTTACGTTCATATTATCATCGAGTTGAATGGTCACTTTTCCGTGGCCTTCAACGCGGGTTACAGGTTCTATTGTTACTTTTTGTGCCATTGTCTTTTTCTTTTTTGATTAATCAAATTTCACCACTTCGTACGGGAGATTCATCGGGTTTCCGGTCACAAGTGCTGCTACGGCTTCCCAGATAAGGTCGGCGCGTGGTGCGCATCCCGGCAGATAATAATCGATCTTCACGATTTCGTGGCAAGGATATACTTTGTCAAGAATCATTGGAAGCTCTTCATCATTGGGCATGATCTTCTCGGTGTTCAGACCTACTGTTGGTCCACCCAGATACGCTTCATCCAGACATTCTTTAACAGGGATTCCGTTGCGCATGGCAGGCAGTCCGCCCATGATAGCACATTCGCCCAGTGAAATCAGAATTTTGCAATTTTTGCGGAATTCTTTCAGAACATGAACGTTTTCGCTGTTGCAGCAGCCACCTTCAATGATACCGATATCACACTGTTTGGTGAAAGTCTTGATATCATCAATGGGGGACTTGTTGAATTCAACGAGTTCAATGAGTTTCAGAATTCTGTCATCTATATCGAGTAATGACATATGACATCCGAAGCATCCGGCTAAGGAAGTTGTTGCTACAATTGGTTTACTCATTTTAAGTCCTCCTTATTTGGTGATTTTTTCAATATCAGATCCAATGACATTCATGTCATACTTGCGTTTGCCAATCGGATCGATGAATCCAACTTCTTTTTTCAGAATACAGCCAACTGGGCAGATATCCATGGCTTTCTGTGCCATTTCGTCGGTCATATTAGCGGCTAATTTAAGGTCGATTGAGATTTCAAGGTGCTGGCCTCTGCCTTTGAATGCAAAGATGCTCTTGCCATCATTATCTTTTATTACGCGAACACATCTTTTGCAGAATATGCAGCGATTGCGCTCCAAATAAATTTTGGGGGCTCTGGCTTCAATGTCTCTGCGCTCAAATGCGTAAGGAAAACGAGGTACCATCATCTGATACTTGTATCCCAATGCCTGAAGATCGCAGTTACCGCTCTTTTCGCATGCAGGACAGAAATGGTTTCCTTCAACAAAAAGCATTTCAACAATTGCTTTGCGAATATCGGTGAGTTCGGCCGAATTGTTTTCAACAGCCATACCTTCTTCAACTGGGGTGGTGCAGGCAGCCATGTTACGACCATTCACCTTTACGGTGCATATACGGCAGGAACCGGCAGCTACAACGTCTCTCATGTGACAAAGCACAGGAACGTAAACACCGTTGTCAGCAGCTGCATCTACAAGATACTGGCCTTTCTGGCTGGTGCATTCCTTGCCGTCAATCGTGAATTTTACTGTTTCACTCATATTATTATTTCTTTTTTGTTTTTACTGATTGAATTATTCGTGAACAACAGGTTTGCGGCCAACCACTGCACATGATTCAGCAACTGATTTGCTCATGTCGAACATACTTGCAAACTCAACATCTTTCACTTTTGCATCATACAGATGTCTGAAGTTTTTGATGGTGGTTACAATCGGATTTGCTGATGTCTGACCCAAACCGCAACGGGTGGTCTTGCGAATGATTTCGCTCCATGCTGCCATGTCTTCAACATCGTTTTTGATTGCATTGCCTTCAACCACTTTCTTGATTGAGTTGCGAAGAATCATATTGAACGAACGACAGGTAACACAGGAACCACACGATTCGTCAGCAAAGAATTCCATGAAATTCAGTACGACGTCTTTCAACAGGTCGCGGTTTTTGCCGATCACAATCATAGAACCTCCGGTTGCCAGATCTTCGAGCGCAATTTTGCGTCCGAACTGTTCCGGATTGAGGCATACGCCTGAAGGACCAGCCACCTGAACTGCCTGAACATCAGTAGCACCAACCATTGTAAGCATTTCCTGAATGGTCATGCCCCACTCGATTTCGTACACGCCCGGGTTCTTGCAGTCACCGGAAATGCTGAGAACTTTCACACCAGCTGATTCATCGGTGCCAAGGCCTTTGTGCCATGCGCCACCTTTATCAAGAATTCTTGAAACAGCACAGAAAGTTTCAACGTTATTTACGATTGACGGTCTGTTTTTATAGCCTTTTTGAGCCGGGAAAGGAGGACGGTTGCGGGGTTCGCCGCGTTTTCCTTCAGCCGATTCAATCAGCGCTGATTCTTCACCGCACACATAAGCGCCGGCTCCAAACTGAACCCTGATATCAAAATCAAAACCTTTTCCAAGGATATTTTTACCAAGAAGATTTTTTTCACGCATTGTTTTAAGCGTGTCTTCCAGAATTGCATTCAGATATTTATACTCACGACGAACATAAAGAATACCTTCTTTAGCACCAATGGCGAATCCACCGATGGCCATGCCTTCGAAAACCATGGCAGCGCGCTCGGTGAGCAGTACGCGGTCTTTGAATGTACCGGGTTCCCCCTCATCAGCATTGCAAAGCACATATTTGTCACCGCTTTCTTTTGCGCAGAACATCCATTTCATTCCGGTCGGGAAACCAGCACCACCGCGTCCGCGGAGACCTGATGACTGAACTTCTCCGATAACAGCTTGCGAAGTTGTGCTGAGAGCTTTATTCAGACCAGCTCCTGACTCATAAGCTTCGAGAACAACAGGTCCAACTTTTTTGATATTGTTATTGACCATGGTGTGAACCAGCGGATGGGCATTGTTGCCGTCACCAAATGCTGTAACCATTTCTTTAACACTTTTTCCGGCCTTCATGTCGGCAACAATTGCTTTCACTTTGTCGCGTGTAAGCGAAGTGAACACAACGTCGTTGATGATGGCTGCAGGTTCCTGATCACTCATTCCGATACAGGCAGTAAAGTGAATACTGGCCATGTTGTCGGCTGTGCGCTGACCCATTTTAATTCCGAGCTGTTTTTCAAACTCGTCTACAATTTCTCCCATACCCATCATGCACGCAACAACGGCGTTGTTGAGGTAGATGGCGTATTTGCCTACCGGCTCCTTAGTAAAGAAGTGATAGAATGAACGGGTCTGTACCACATCAACTTCAGAAATCTGAAGCTTTTCGGCAATAACAGACACCGCCTCGCATGAAACACAGCCAAACTCGGACTGCACTTCAGAAAGGATATCCATCAACCGTGCGGCATCGTTACCAAACGACTCAATAATACTGGTGATTTTTTCTTTCATATGTTTTGAATTAGGACTTTTTTCTAGTGTAAGGACTGCCAAAATTAGCAAACAATGGGTACATGATATAATGTAAATCCCGTTTTCTTCAGGAATTCAGGTAATTTATAGACATTCTAAATTAACTATCAAATATTACTGATTTTTATCAATTAAAAACCTAATATTTCATGTTTTCATGGCTTTTTGGAACATTTTAATACATCAACTTAGAATTATTAAATTTGTACAACCTTCAAATATTTCAAATGAAAATTTACCTCGACAATTCTGCCACTTCATGGCCAAAACCGGCAACAGTAATTTCTGCGATGACCGCATATCTTACCGAATATGGTGGCAGTCCAGGCCGTTCTGGGCATCAGTTTGCAGCCAAAGCTGCTCAGGAAGTATTTGAAACTCGCGAACTGATTGCCAGTTTGTTCAATTGCCCCGCTGCCGAACGGGTTATGTTTTCTGCAAACGCAACGCATACTTTGAATTTCGCCATCAAAGGGATTCTAAACCCCGGCGATCATGTGATCATCAGTCATATGGAACATAATGCTGTTTTGCGCACGGTGACCTTTCTTCAAGACGAGGGAATCATTTCGTTCGATATTGCCAGTTGCAATGAACGTGGTTTTCTTGATATTGAACACCTTACGTCGCTGATTCGCAGCAATACACGAATGGTCATTTGTATTCACGGATCCAATGTTTCCGGAACTATACAGAATATTGCTCAAGTCGGAAAAATCTGTCACGAAAAAAACATTCTGTTTCTTGTCGATGCAGCGCAGTCGGCTGGCTTTGTCCCAATTGACATGGTTGAAGACCATATCGATCTGCTTGCTTTCACTGGGCACAAAAAACTTTATGGTCCTACCGGTATCGGTGGTCTGTGTATTCGGGATGAAATTTCGGTCCGGACACATATACATGGAGGAACAGGGAGTAACTCAGAGTTAGCCGGGCATCCTTTGTTTTACCCCGATCGACTTGAAGCAGGCACCCTGAATGCAGTAGGCATTATTGGCCTGAAAGCGGGAATCCAGCACGTGCTGGAGAAAGGAATAAACAATATTCGCAAATCGCTTTCGGAATTAACCCGCTATTTTATAAGCGAATGCAGCAATTTTGAAAAAATTTCCATCTACGGACCTTCCGCCAACGAGGACAGGCTCCCGCTCGTTTCGGTGAATGTCAAAAATATAACTCCAGCAGACCTTGCAGCTACCCTTGATAAAAACTATGGAATTATGGTTCGCCCGGGGCTGCACTGCTCTCCCCTGGCCCATCAAACCATCGGCACCTTTCCGCAGGGCACATTGAGATTTAGCTTCGGATGTTTTACCACAGAAGAAGAAGTAAAGTATTCACTCGAAGCGTTAAAAAAAATTATTCGACTTCACTAATAGGGGCAGGATTTTTGTTAATTCCGGAAGCTCAAAAAAACCACCATCATGAAAAGCATTTTGTCCCTGCTGATGTTTGCCTGCATTCTTGTCAGTGCCTCAGCTCAGAAGATTTTTTTCGTTGATTCGCGCTACGATGCGGACATAAAAGTGTATGTGACTGATTCGCGTTACGATGCCGATCTGCTTGTTTATAAATGTGATAGCCGCTATGATGCTACAGATAACAAGGGACTCTGGTATTTTGTTGACAGTCGGTATGATGCGGATAAAAAGATTTTCTTTGTTGATAGCCGCTACGATGCAGATTTGCTGATTTACTTTGTGGAAAGCCGCTACGACGCGCAATGGCGAAACACAGCCAAACAGCATTTACTTTATTGAAACATCGAGAAGTAAACCTTACCGTAGTTTCTTACCTCAACAAAATGTGGATGGGCACCGAAATTCAAATGACTATCGTGTTCCACAACCAGCATCCCGTCTTCGTTTAGAATGTTTTTGCTAAAAACCAGTTCCGGAATATCCTGAATACCAGGTGTTCCGTATGGCGGATCAGCAAAAATGATATCAGCCTTAATAGCAGTGAGAGCCAGAAATTTATAGGCGTCGCTGCGGATGGCTTTGATGTTTTTGAGGTTGAGTTTTTTTGCAATTGATTGAACGAAATCAACCATCACCGCATCTTTTTCAACAGAAAAAACCATTTCTGCTCCGCGAGAAACGAATTCATACGATAATGAACCCGTTCCTGAAAACAAATCGATAACAGTAATGCCTTCAAGGGCCACTCGGTGTTGAAGGATATTGAAAAGCCCTTCCTTGGCCATATCGGTTGTAGGTCTCACACTCGATCTTTCAGGAGGTGAGAATGTTCTGCCTTTAAGTGAGCCGCTGATTATACGCATTATTGAAAAAGTGGGAACAACATAGATGAAAGTCTGCGGGAATCGGCATCGCCATTATTCTCTACAGCGTCGTAACGAATAGCCGGAAAATACGCTGTCAATGCTTCTGCTAACGGTGATGAGGGGCTTATTTCTCCGCAAAGCCACAATTCGATATCTGCCGGATTTATTTTACAAGCTTTAATAGCCCCAAGCGAATAATACAGGAAATTGCTCTTATCGCTGTAGTTGAACGAATTAATCAGCTGCAATTTGCCATTAACAAAAACTGCAATTACAAAAGAAGAAGGGAAAATGAGCATATGTGCAGAATTTTCCGATGCGGAAACATCAATTTTATTGAACCACGCTGCGGTCAGGTCGGCCAACGGTTGTTTTGGCTGCAATTGCTGCAGCACCTGAAATGATTCAGAATTGAAAGCGGATAATAATGTTGCTCCGGTATTTGAAAGGTTTGACTTTATAAGCTCATAGGAATCAGGAATAACATTGACCATTTCATACAATTGCCGGTCGTTTTGAATGGCTAGAAATTCATTGGGTACAGCGACAAAAGACTCTGGCACCAGAAGTAACTGATCCAACTCAGACATTTTGAATGTTGGTTTTCGGTCAGTTATAGCCATTAACGCACTGGCAGTAATGCCATTACGAAAGCTTCCAAGCAGTGCATAGAGAATCTCCGATCCATGATGAATTAAAAAATAAAAGCCTTCGGAATGAATTCCGAGGACTTTTATTGATTCATCGGGTAATACGGCGCCTTCAGGCAAAAAACAGTATTCCGAATGTATATTCATTATTCCCAGTTTCCGTCAGTAGAAGGTTCCGTCAAAGATCCAAAACGCAACCCATCCTCAGGATCAACATTGTTTTTCTCAAGATCGAGTCCCTTCAAATAATATTTATTCGGGGCGAATACTTCAATTACGTTAACCATCACATTGCCCTTGTTGACTATTGCCACCTTCATCTCAAAATTGTCGTAAGGGGCGTTCTCGAAATTGGAAAACGGGATATGCGAAAGATTTTCAAGTTTGAAATCCGGTCTTTTTCCAAAGAGGGAATCGTTAATACTCACATACCCAACAGTATCGCGGATAGGATCTGTAAATGTAGAATCACCGGGGCGAGCGGTAAGTTTAACGAGTGGGATTTCTCCTTCTTTTACAAAGGTGATTAGGCTGTCAAAAGTTGAACAATATTTACCATTCATAGACATATACATTGTCTGCATGGTTCTTATATCTTTCATTTTCTGAATAACGATGTCCTTACGGGTATTCATTTCATTATTAAATTTCACCGGAGACATAATTCCGGAATAAATAAAATAAATCAAAGCAAGAATGCCTAAGCCCAATAAGATCTGAATGATCAGTTTCAGTTTCATAAAACTTTCTTTTTAATGTTTCGGTGCAAAATTAAAACTTTTTCAATGCAATAAGGAATACTATTTAAAAAAATTATGCAGTTACGGCTTTCAATCAGTAGAAGTGATATGCAGTTAAGTTAACGGTGCCCGCTAATTACAAAGAACATAGAGATCGTCGCGGGGATTTATACAAAGCACCGGAACCGAAAATTTATTACGGATCGCTATCAAATCGTCCGAACCTCCAAAAAAATCGAAAATGTCGGGTCGGAGTGTTGTCAGAATAATGAATGCGCCGGCATGAATACTGTTACTAAAAGCTAAAGCAGCATTTGCAGCCTGATGCACATTAGCGTCGACCGAAACCATTTTAAAATCCACCTCTGCTGCATTATAGAGCTTGTCCATTGCCTGCAAATTAGATCTGATGCCAGTTTTAAAAAACTGATCCGACGCTTTTGGCATTACTACATGAATCTTGCTTTTGCAAATCCTACCGAAATACGATGCCCACAGGATTTTTTCTTTCTCAGTCTTCTGATAACCCATGCAATAGACTATATCTTTGAGCGATTTATTGTGAATTCCCTCTGGAACCATTAAAAATGGAGTACGTGATTTACGCATAACACGTAAAGTTTTTCCCAGCGAAAAGCCCAGCGACGAGTTGTTGCTGTTATGACCAATGATAATTAATATTGATTCTGTCTTGTGCGCAAGCGCAAACATCAATTCATCGGCTTTCCCGGTTGGAATAAAACACTCGGTGTGAATTTCATGATTGGATATTATGTTGTTTGCAATCTCGGCCAGCCGCAACTTAATAGATTCGTCCGGGTTGCAATGAAACAATACCAGGCCTGTCTTAAATGCTTTGCTGAGGGCAATGCCCTCTTGCAGAGCAAAGTCGCTCAGTACATCAAAATAATATGGAATCAGGATATTCCAGTTTTTACGTTTTTCTTCAGGGCTGGTGGTCATCGCACAATTGTAAAATTCATAACCTGGCAGGAATTTCCGCTCACAAACCGTATCGAATAATATCCGGCAGGCAAAAACGAAACATCCAGACTTCCTTCGTTTTCAAATCCATTGCCGGAAAAACACAACTTCCCTGTCATGTCACTTATAGAAACAGAATATTGGGAGTTCTCATCACCAACAAAGTAATTAAGTCTGTCCGCAACTGGATTGGGATACAAAAACACCTTGTCATTATTGTCTGTATTCAGGTTCAGAATTGGGTCAAGAATCTCACTTTGGCGCGCAAATAACCTTCTTCAATTTCGCTCATATTGCTGCCTGCAATAATGGCATAGGTAATTTCCAGCGTATCGAAGGGAGCAATTGAATGCGGGCCGGAGCTAACAGCGGCTGCAATGTCGTTTCCGTCAATATCAGTGCCTGCAAACAAACGATTTGATTTCATCATAGTGTATTTTTCAGACTCGGAAAAACCATCGGTCAGCGCAATGCTGCTGTTGAATCCATCCAAATCGGCTGCATAATGTTTGGCCGGATAGGGCGATAGTAAAGCTGTTGCTGCATATACTACTGAATCTGTAGTTGTCGCAACAATCAGATCCAGTGCAGGATCGAACCAGCATCTGTTTTCGGCGGAATTTACAATATCCCAATCGGCAAAAAGACCAGCGTAAAAATCATCCAGCGCGGTTATGGAATCATTGATGATCTGGTATTTAACAAGAATGAAGTTTTCATCTTCCGGTGTGTTCCAGGCGTATGACCACTGTTTAACAGTTATATGCATCTGCGAAGCAGAGTCTGCGCCCCGATCGGTATATTGTGAATAAAGGCATTGATCGCCTAATGGTGCAGGATTGAGCTCCCATACGTAATTATCAGCAACAAAGTCACTGTCGACCGGATACACAATGCTATATAGATTATCAGACATATGAAACATATCGGTGCCACACATCAGCCCAAAACCGGAAACAAGGTTGCTTCCTCCATTGTATCTGAATCCTTCGCCCTGCGACATATTCACCAGATTGTTATAAGCGAAATTCCCATTGCTTGTCACTGTAAGTGTCAGCAGATTAGTGTCAAGTGTATTGTAATCTTTGTTTACATTGGTGCTTATATAATCGGCCGAATGCCAGGTACTGTCATAAAAATGAACAAGAAATTTTATGGTAGTGCTGGGTGGAACGTTTAACAACTTGACTCTGAATGGATTCGAATAATTACTTGCATTCTGAAGGGTGTTCAAAACCCCGATATTCCAAATGGAATCAATAAGCATTACTTCAGGCGTTAGGCATTCGAGACGTGCATAAAGCATTGAGGACGAAGTATCAAGGAAATTTAAGGCCATTGCATTAACGTAAAGTGTGTCGCCTGGATCGAAATCCATGTCAGCACTGTCAGAAAAAGCCCATTGAACAAGTCTTACTGCAGGAGTCAGCGAATCGGTAAGTGCACGAAACATATTGAGCCGGCCCATACCCAACAATCCGGAATAAAGCAAATTGTTGCTTAGCGTATCAATGATATCAGCAGAATTTCGAATAATTTCTCCAACCTGAAGCATATTATACTGGGGGTACCATGAAGAAATGAGTGCTGCGGCACCGGCCACAATAGGCGATGCCATAGAAGTGCCGCCAGATGTCACGAATGAGGCACCACCCCATGTAGAATAAATGCCAATGCCAGGAGCACTGACATCAACTTTGTATCCGTAGCTACTGGTCGAAGACTTAAAGTCGTTAACATCAGTCCCGGCAACGCTGATAACATTGTCGTAAGAAGCCGGATAATAAAAATTCATGTTATTCGCATTTCCGCAAGCTGCAACCACCAGTGCATTGCAATTATTCGAAGCATAATTGATAATATCCTGACCATAGAGTGTTCCCGAATATGTGCTACCCCAGGAACAATTGATTACATTAGCTCCATGATCGGCTGCGTAAATTATACCCTCATAGGTGGCCATAAGATTTCCATAAGAATTGTCCACCTTTACAGGCAAAAGCTTACTTTTGAATCCAACTCCAGCCATTCCAAAGCCGTTATCAACGGTAGCACCCGCGAGACCTGACACATGGATTCCGTGACCAGTAGGACCAAATTGAGGATTGTTGTCCCATGATCCCATATCCCAACCTTTGAAATTATCTAAATAGCCGTCATTGTCATTGTCAATGCCATCAATCGGATCATCATAATTGTACTTCACTGCACCAACAAGGTCAGGATGATTGAATTCAATGCCTGTATCGGTTATAGCAACCACTCTGTTGGTGTCGCTTTTGCAAATATCCCATGCCTGATATGCACGAATACTGGTCAAATAATATTGACTACCTATATTCGGGTCATTAGGTGTATATAACAGATTATCAATATAATGTGGATAAACGTATTCAAAAATCCCGGAACTGATCAGGCGATTGATTATATACTCGATTGATGTTTCAGGTTTAAAGCAAATCTCATAAATACCGGACAGGTCGACCAATGGCATACCCCATTCGTTCTCTTTTTTCGATGGGACTTTGCTGTGAGGGAATTTCTGAAAATAACTTTCGGCTTTTAAAAAAGCAAGTTCTGATAAAAACATTTCATTCTGCGAACGATCCGATACCTCGGGCCGGAATTTCACAATTACCCTTCCGGGCATATAATCACTGGTGCTGCAATCCGATGGCAAAAAAAACAGGTCTGGCTCCTGGGCCGATAAGTGACCGGGATAAATCACTGCTATAAGTAGAAAAGCAAGTATAAAATTACGCATAAAGCATACTTTTAAAACAAAGATACTGTTTTTTGACAACTGAAAATAGAATAGGTTGAAGCCAAATTAAAGTATTTATTCTTTTTGCCTATTTTTGTAGATTATTGCTGTTATGGAAAAGTTTAATGATATCAGACCCTATCGCAACGAAGAATTTCATCAGGCCTTTGATCTGCTCATAAAGGAAGACGAGTTTCTTTCAGTCCTGAAATATTTTTTTCATGAAAACTATGCGTTATATCTTGAAAATTTAAAGCGGGTAAAAACAATTGATGAATTTCAGGTATTGCTGATCAAACCAATTCTGCAGGGAATAATAGATTCATCCATCACCAGGTTAAGTTTCACCGGAACTGAAAACCTGATTGCAGGAAACCCATGCCTCTTTATTTCAAATCACCGCGATATTGTTATGGATCCGTCGCTGATTGATATGGGACTGCACTTTAATGATGTTCCAACGGTTGAGATTGCCATTGGAGATAATCTGCTGGTAAAACCATGGATTGAGATGTTCGTGAAACTAAACAAATCATTTGTTGTCAGGCGCTCCTTGTCTGGCCGCGATCTGCTAAAAAGCTCCATGCTCCTTTCCGAATATATTCGTAACAGTATTCTGGTGAGAAATTGTTTTTTGTGGATTGCTCAGCGCGAAGGCAGAGCAAAAGACGGGAATGACCGCACGCAGGAAAGTCTTTTGAGAATGCTTGGCCTCTCCGGAGAAAATAAAGATCTCAGAAATTCACTGCTGCCACTAAATATTTCTCCGGTTTCTATTTCGTACGAATTTGATCCCTGCGACGGTCTGAAAGCCATGGAATTATGGATGAAAGCTTCTGGTAAAACTTATGTCAAAACTCCGCAGGACGACCTAAAAAATATGATAACCGGCATTAGTGGCAAAAAGGGCAATGTCAATATTCATTTCTCTCCATCCATAAATGACCGCTTGAACGAATGCACGGAAACAGATTCGAGAAAACAATGCGGAACGATTGCTTCAATTATTGACGAAGGAATTTTTTCACATTATATGCTTTATGATAGTCATAAAGTGGCTTACAATATGTTGACGGAAACACGGACATTCGAGATTGCCGACCATAAGACGGCCGAAATAAAAGACTATTTTGTTCAACAGCTGAAATCTGTCGGACTTAGTGAAAATGAACTTTCTTTTATTGTGACTCAATATGCAAATCCAGCTGTGAACTATCTTGAAACAATAAGAAAATAGACCTGATATGAGAGTGACTCCTGGAATAAAATTTCTGGTACTTTCCATTATAATTGCTGCAGCCGCATTCAGGCTCTTCAATCTTTTTCATATTCCATATACTTATGACGAGCTGAGCGCTCTGCTAAGGACGCGTTTCGATTCATTCGGTGATCTTATTCAGTACGGAGTCAGCATTGATGGTCACCCTGCAGGAATTCAGGTCTTGCTTTTTTACTACACGAAAATCGTCGGATTCAACGAGGGATGGATTAAACTTCCGTTTATTCTTGCAGGAATTGCGTCAGTATATTTAACCTGGAAGATTGGCCGCGAATGGTTCTCCCTCAATGTGGGACTTTTGTCTGCAGCCACTATTGCTTTCATGCAATACACGATTGTATATAGTCAGATCGCACGTCCATACGGTAGTGGTTTGTTTTTCACCCTGCTTATGCTGCTTGGGTGGTCGCGGATTGTTCTTACGCACATCGGTAACTACCGCAGCAATTTTCTTCTTTTTATTGTTGGTGGAATTCTGTGTGAATACAATCACCATTTTACATTCTTAATGGTTTGCCTCGCAGGTATGACAGGGCTGTTTCTCGTTAAAGGGAAAGAGCTTAAAAGGTACATAATCGCATGCGCCATCATTGCTCTTGCTTACATTCCTCACATCTCAATTACGCTTAATCAGCTCCAAATGGGTGGTGTAGAGCAATGGTTGAATAAACCCACACTGGGATTCTTTGTTGATTATGGAAAATATATATTCAATTTCTCGTATGTCACAGCTGTAGCTTTTGCTCTAATCATTGTTTATGGGGTCATTATCAGTGTTGTCAGAAAAAAAATTCGTTTTCGCAAAGTTCACCTTGTTGCGCTTATTTTCGGGACGATACCAGCAATTGCAGGATATATTTATTCAGTGAAAGTTGCTGCTTTGCTGCAATATTCCGTTTTGCTTTTTTCTTTTCCAATGTTGATATTTCTCGCTTTCAGTTTCTACGAAAAAATCAGCACGCGTCAAACCATCGGAATTACAATTGTTTGGTCACTGATTCTTATTCATTCGCTGATTTGGACGAGAGATCATTATAAATATTTTTATCAATCCCCCTACGAAGAAACTGCCAAAGAAATAAAAGCATTCACGCAAACCCATCCAGTTGACTCAACACTTGTGTTAACCTCATTCAGAAGCGAAGTTGCCGATATCTACAAAAACAGATACGGAATTAATCCAAAGCTGCAATACGCTTTTCCTGAATCGCAGCAAAACATCATGGAACTGCGTAATTGGCTGGCAGACACCAGTTACAACTATTTGATTATTGCAAAATCATCTGAGACGCAACCATGGCTTTATGCACTCGCTCATGAATATTTTCCAGTTTCTCTTCAGGAATCCAACTACAACCAAGGCTCATGCATTGTAATGATGCGCGGAGAGCCACATTACAGAAATTATTTATGGGGCAGCAAATGCGATTTCAGCAAATCTTCATCCATCAGATGGCTGTTTGATTCTGCAAGTGTAATTGAAGACACACTAAATTCAAGACGTATAATTAAAATTGACAGCACTGATGAATACAGCGTCACCTGGACAAAACATACTTATGGATTTATCAGGTCACAGGCCAATATTATAGATGCTACTGCATGGATTTATCTTCCCGACAGCATAGCCGGAGAAGCATTGTGGGTGGCATCACTCGAAACGGATACCGGCACAATTTCATGGAACGCAACACCGATAAGCACAGAAACACTTCCGGTCGGACAATGGGCGCCAATTTCGGTAAGTATATTTTTGCCTGATCTAAAAAATATTCCATTTGATTCTAAAGTCAAAATTTATATCTGCAACAAAAACAGATCGGAATTTTATGTGCGTCAGGCATTTGCCGGAATTCGGGCTGGTAATCCAGCAATATACTGGATTACATACGGTCTATTTGAGTGATTTGCCGAAGCAATTTCTTAAATCAGATAAAAATATGCTGATAATTTGCTTTCTCGTATCTATTTAATGTAACTTTGCAGACTTAAATTATTTGTACTATGATTGAGATTCTTGATCACATTGTCAACCCAGACATTCGTAAAAAAGCTGTTAAAAGATTCAAGGAAAAAGGCATCACATTGCCAACATTTGCACAAATGCGCAATCCGGACCTGATTCCGGCCGATGTAACTGAAAAGCTAAAAACCATCGGGCTGTGGGATCTGAACCCACTGAACCTTTTTCGTATCACCTGGAAAAACGAGCCAGTAAAGACCGGGGGCGGTTTTGGAAAAGTAAATTATATTGAAATCCCAAAAGAAATCACTGGCGTCAAAGCCCGTATTTTTCTGATGGTTGGTAAATATTTCCCAACAGGCGCACACAAAGTTGGAGCTGCCTATGGCTGCCTTGCTCCCCGCATTATCAGTGGTCAGTTCGACCCCGAATATCACAAAGCAGTTTGGCCCAGCACCGGTAATTATTGCCGTGGCGGCGCTTTCGATTCATATCTCATGGGCGTCACTGCTGTGGCCATTCTGCCGCAGGAAATGAGCAAGGAGCGCTTCGAATGGCTGCATGAAATTGGCGCCGAAGTTTATGCAACACCGGGATGTGAATCCAACGTAAAAGAAATCTACGACAAATGCTGGGACATTCGCCGCAATAAACCCGATCACGTTATTCTGAATCAGTTTGACGAATTTGGAAATCCGGTTTGGCATTACAACGTGACAGGTCCTGCCATTGAAGAGATTTTCAGCTATATAAAAAATGACAAATCACGGCTTGCTGCCTATATCTCAAACACCGGGAGTGCCGGTACCATTGCTGCAGGCGATTATCTGAGAACTGTTTTTCCTCATATCAAAGTGGCCGCTTCCGAAGCACTACAATGCCCCACCCTGCTCAACAACGGCTTTGGCGGACACCGCATCGAAGGCATCGGCGACAAACATGTGCCTTGGGTTCATAATGTGAAAAACACCGATGTTGTTACAGCCATCGACGACGAAGACTGCATGCGCGGTATTCGCTTGTTCAACGATCCCGCCGGTAAAAAATTCCTGGCTTCGGTCGGTATTGATGCAGACACCATCAACAAACTGGATTACCTTGGTATATCTGGTGTTGCCAATTTAATTTCGGCCATCAAGACGGCAAAATATTTTGAAATGGACGAGAACGATGTAATCATCACCATCGCAACTGACAGCATGGAAATGTATGGTTCACGTCTCGAAGAACTGAATGCCGAAAATGGCGCTTACAGCGAAATGCAGGCTGCACGCGATTTCGAAAAAGCATTCATGGGCGCATCGGTCGATTATATGAAAGAGCTCACCTATACTGACCGCAAAGCCATTCACAACCTGAAATATTTCACCTGGGTTGAACAACAGGAAAAACCCATCGATGAAATCAATCAGTTGTGGTATGATCAGGATTTGTGGCCAAAACTGTTTGCTCAGGCCGAAAAATGGGATGAAATGATTGAGGAATTCAATCAGGACGTTAAAAAGGCTTAGCCTTATGCAACGCAAATATTATTTCAAATGCACCGATTGCGGCGCAGAGTTTCATGATGCCGATTTCATGTATCTCTGCCCGTTCTGTGCTGCAAAGAATCAACCCGGACAACCACCCAGAGGGGTGTTGAAAACGTTGTATGATTTTGAGGAATTGAAAAATCGATTTCAAAAAGATCATTCGTTTTTTACTTCGCAGCAGTGGTTGCCTTTATTGCCGATTGAAAAAGCAGAATCGCTCGGACATCTTGCAGTCGGAAATACGCCTTTGATTCCGGTGAATGAACTCAACGGCAAGAAACTTCCGTTCAATCTTGCACTGAAAGATGATTCTCGTAATCCGACATTCTCATTCAAGGATCGGGCATCGGTGCTGGTTTCGGCGTATGCAAAGGAACATGGCATTGACACAATTATCGCTGCATCGACCGGAAATGCCGGCTCTTCATTGGCCGGAATCTGTGCTTCGCAAAAACAAAAAGCAATCATTTGTGTTCCTGCTGCGGCTCCCAAAGCTAAGTTGACACAGATACTGATGTACGGAGCACAGATTGTACCCGTGGCGGGAACCTACGATGACGCCTTCGATCTCAGCGTAGCACTCACTGAAAAAACGGGAATATTCAACCGCAATACGGCTTATAATCCTTTCACAATCGAAGGAAAGAAGACGGTTTCATTTGAATTGTTCATTCAATATGGAAATAAAGTTCCGGATAAAGTTTTTGTTCCGGTTGGCGATGGTGTAATCATTTCCGGCGTTTACAAAGGGTTTGAAGATCTTCTGGAACTCGGACTCATCGATCACATGCCAGTTATCGTAGCTGTGCAAGCTGAAGGGAGCAACAATATTGTGAACAATCTGCATGCTGAAAAGTTTGTTTCACAACCATCCAACACAATTGCAGACTCGATTTCCGTGGACATTCCACGCAATTTCAGAATGGCCAGAAAATTCCTCAAAGAATACAATGGTGAAACTGTCGAAGTGAGTGATTCGAAAATTCTGGATGCATCTAAATCATTGAGCTCCAACACGGGCGTTTTCGCAGAACCCGCAGCAGCAACGGCTTTTGCAGGTCTGCTTAAACAAATCAATGAAGGTAAAATTTCTGCTGCTGAAAATGTTTGTGTCTTACTTACCGGCAGCGGATTGAAAGACGTAAATGCCGTGCAGTCTGTAATCAATATTCCTGATGCTGTGAATCCTGAAAAATTCCTTGAAGATTTCAATTATAAAAGTTGAGCTTTTCGGAAGAGTAGACACCGCTGTTCGCGCTTCGACTCCGCTCAGCATGACAGCGGAGGTACTTAGGATGAACATTTTGAACTTAGTGTTGAAATAAGATGTTTGTGATTTTTGATTTGAAATAAAGAGTATGATCAAGTTTGTTCTGAACAATAAACCGGTTGAATTCGGTGGAAATGCTGAAATGTCGCTCCTGAACTGGCTTCGCAATGAGCAAGGCATTACCTCAGTTAAAGACGGTTGCAACGGTCAATCGGCTTGTGGCGCATGTCTTGTGGAAATCGACGGCAAGGCAAAGCTGAGCTGCGTTACAAAAATGAGTTCGCTCGAAAGCGCATCAGTACTGACACTTGAAGGTATTCCTGCCAAGGTTCGTGATCTGATTGCAAAAGCTTTTGTTGAAAAAGGCGCGGTTCAATGCGGGTTCTGCACGCCCGGATTTGTAATGAGAACAAAAATTCTTCTGAAAGAAAATCCAGATCCAACCATCGATGAAATCAGAACTGCGCTTAAATGGCATTTGTGCCGCTGCACTGGTTATAAAAAAATTGAAGGAGCCATTCAGCTTTCGGCTGAACTGATTTCGGAAAACAAATTCTGCGAAAACGACAATCACAACAAAGGCGTCGGCGATTTTATGCCGAAGTATGAAGCATTTGAAACAGCCATTGGCCAGCGCAAATTTGTCAACGACTTAAACTTTCCCGGAATGCTGCATGGGGCCTTACGCTTCAGCGATCATCCGAGAGCAAAGGTGTTGAAAGTCGATACTGCTGAAGCACTAAAATGTGAAGGCGTTGTCAGTATTTTCACTGCAAAAGACATTCCCGGGAACCAGATCGTAGGTCTTATTTATAAGGACTGGCCTATGATGATTGCCATTGGAGAAACAACAAAATATATCGGGGATGTACTGGCCGGAGTCGTAGCCGATACCGCAGAAAATGCGCGTAAAGCGGCAAAGAAAATCATTGTTGAGTACGAAGTATTGACGCCGGTGACCGATCCGCACGAAGCGCTGAAAGATTCTTCGCCACAGGTGCATCAAAATCATGTCAACCTGCTCGACAACTGTCTTCTGAAGCAAGGAGATGCAGACGAAGTTATTGCAAAATCAAAGTATTTCTATCATAATTTTTTCGAGACTCAACGCATTGAACACGCATTTCTTGAAACTGAAAGCGCTGTGGCATTGCCCGATGGAGAAGGCGTTCTGCTCTATTCTTCGGGACAAGGCATTTACGAAGACCGCAGCCAGGTAGCTTCTATGCTGGGTCTTGACGAAGAAAAAGTCCGGGTAATTCTGGTTCCAAATGGTGGCGGCTTTGGCGGAAAAGAAGACCTGACCGTTCAGGGACACGCATCGTTATTTGCATACTTGATTAAAAAACCAGTCAAAGTAACGCTAACGCGCGAAGAAAGCATGATCATGCATCCCAAGCGGCATCCGGTCTGGATGGACATTACTCTGGCCTGTGACGAAAAAGGGGAACTAACCGCCATGAAATTCAGTGCCGTTGGTGATACCGGAGCATATGCATCGGTCGGTACCAAAGTCATGGAGCGCATTGCCGGTCATGCCACCGGTGGCTATTTTGTTCCGGTGATTGACCTTCAATCAAAAACTGTTTATACCAATAATGTCCCCTGCGGTGCTATGCGCGGGTTTGGGGCCAATCAGGCTGCCTTTGCACTCGAAGCTTGCATGGATGAACTTTGCAAAATGGGTGGCTTCGATCGCTGGCAATTCCGCTGGGATAACGCGCTCGTAGATGGCCTGACGACAGCCACCGGCGATCATGTGGAAGGCGTTGGAATTCGTGCTTGTCTTGAAGCATTAAAACCGCATTACGAAAAAGCAAAATTTTCGGGTCTTGCCTGCGCCATCAAAAACAGCGGCGTCGGAAATGGAATGGTCGATTATTCAGATGTAATTATTGAAATAAAATCACCTGAAAAAGTGGTGTTGCATCATGGCTGGACTGAAATGGGGCAAGGAGTTCACACCATTGCAGCCCAGATTCTGTGCGAAGAAACAGGAATTGACTCTTCTATCATTGAAGTAATTGTTGATACGGCAGCAGGCATCAAAACCGGCATGACTACTTCATCGCGTGGAACAGTTTTACTTGGCAATGCCATTCGCGAAGCGGCCAAAACAATGCGCGTTGATTTAGCAGGCAAGACCATAAAAGATATTGTCGGACATCGCTATCAGGCGCGCTGGGAGTGTAACTGGACAGTGAAGCCCGGGACCGTTTGTGAGAATTCAAAAACACATTACGGTTACGGATATGCAGCCCAACTGGTTGTGCTCGATGACCATGGCAAAATTGAAAAGATAGTTGCAGCGCACGACGCAGGAAAAATTATCAATCCGGTTATGTTCGAAGGCCAGATTGAAGGCGCGGTTCACATGGGACTTGGGTATGCCATTTCAGAAGACTTTCCGTATGAAAACGGATACCCAAAATTCACCAAACTTCGTGAATGTGGCATTCTGCGCGCCCACGAGACGCCAGACATAGAAGTGATGGGCGTTGAGGTTCCTGACCCAATCGGCCCCTATGGAGCAAAAGGTCTGGGCGAGATTGGCCTTGTTCCTACAGCAGGCGCTGTTGGTAATGCGTTGTGCCATTTCGATGGCATCCGCAGGACGCAATTGCCCATGAGAAAATAGCACAAAAGGTCACATAAGACTTATCTATCTGTAATACTGTTGTTTGCCATTTTCTAAATTTAACACCTATATCAATCTGACTATCTGCATTTTAATCAATGTTTGACGTTTTTTGTTGATTGCTATTTACGTTTTTCTTGTATTTTGTTGTTTTTATTTTACTTTTTATTGTTATTTTGTTGTTTCTATTCAACATTTTTTCGTATATTTGCTAATTATATTTTACAATTATGGAAACACTGAGAGAAACATCGCGCCAATACATAGCCGATACGGATATGGTTTTTATCCGCTATGCCCTAGCTGAAGTCAGATGGGATCAACGGTTGACTGGTATTACCGGAGCGCGTGGCGTTGGAAAATCTACGCTGATGCTTCAGTATCTGAAAGCAAACTTCAGCGACAGTGACAAAGCTTTGTATGTCAGCTGCGATGATCTTTACTTTAGCAATAATACTATTGTTTCATTGGCCAATGCCTTTGTAAAGCAAGGGGGTACACATTTGTTTCTCGATGAAGTGCACAAATATCCGGGCTGGTCGCGTGAAATCAAAAACATATACGACCGCTTTAAAAAACTGACCGTAGTATTTTCCGGTTCTTCGGCACTTGATATATATAAAAGTGGCGCAGACCTGAGCCGTCGCGCACTCCATTTTCATTTGAACACTCTGTCGTTGCGCGAATACATAGGATTGTTCTATGGAATTGAGGCGCCGGTCATTACACTCGACGATATTCTTCAGCGAAGCACAAAGACAGCTGAAAAGCTCATGAAGACCGTTGAGTTTCCCATCCGGTATCTGCATGAATACTATCAATCCGGCTGCTTCCCATTTGCACACGACGATGCAAAGGGCTACCACCGACGTCTGCTGAGCACCATCAATCAGGTAACTGAAACCGATCTTCCGGCACTGTTTAATGTGGATTATACTGCTGTTGTTGCTCTTCGAAAGCTGCTGACCATCATGGCCGGATTGGTTCCGTTTAAGCCCAATATCACTGAACTCGGACGCGAGATGGGCTTATCACGCGAAACCATTATCAAGTATATTCAATATCTTTCAAAGGCCGATATATTCACTGCATTGTATCCCAATTCCAAAGGACTCGGACAACTCAGCAAACCCGAGAAAGTGTATCTGCATAATCCGAATTTATTGTATGCCCTTTCTGATATCCGTATTCCGGAAAAAGGAACCATCCGCGAAACATTTTTCATGAATCAGGTTTCAGCACTACATAAGGTCTTCAGCTCGCCTGAAAGCGATTTCCTGGTAGATGGAAAGTACACTTTTGAAATTGGCGGCAGGTCGAAAAAGAAAAAGCAGATAGCGGGAATTCGCAATGCATATGTAGTACAGGACGATATCGAATACGGACACACCAACGTTCTGCCACTGTGGCTGTTTGGATTTCTCTACTGAAAACCGCGCTATCAAATAAATATTCAGTAAATTTGTAAAAACACTTGAACCATGATACTCCTCAAAAACGCAACGTATATCCATCCTGAAACTTTTGAAATCACTTCAGGGCACATGCTCGTGGACGAAGCTCCGGGTGCCGGTTTCAAATTTGTACCCGCTGACACAAAAGCCGACAAAACCATTGACTGCAACGGAATGCTGGTGACACAGGCATTTGTGAATGCGCACCACCACGTGTATTCAGCTTTGTCGCGTGGAATGAATGCGCCTAAAAAATCACCAACGAATTTCGAAGAGACGCTCAAATATATCTGGTGGACACTCGATCAGTGCCTCGATCAGGACATGGTCCGATTAAGCGCGCTCACCACTGCAATGAATTGCGCCAAACATGGCTGTACCTTCGCCATCGATCATCATGCTTCGCCCAATTTTTTAAAAGGTTCGCTTGAAACCATCGCAAAAGCATTTGACGAATTGGGTGTCGGACATTTGTTGTGTTATGAAATTACGGATCGCTATGGCGTTGAAAAAGCTCAGGAAAGTCTTGATGAAAGTGATGAATATCTGAACAATCGTCGCGGGCTTGTGGGGCTGCATGCGTCTTTTACGGTAGAAGACGATACTTTGTTGAAATCCATTGCCATCGCTGACAAACATAAAACCGGCATTCACATTCATGTGGCAGAAGATCCGATGGATGAGAAATTTACGAAAGAAAAATACAGATGCAGCGTTGTGCAGCGTCTTGAGCGGGCCGGAGCGCTATCGCTCAAAAATAATATTTTCGGGCATGGCATTCACATGGATAATAAAGAGCGAACAATGGTGCGCGAAAGCAGCACATGGATGGCCGTGAATTACGACAGCAATCTGAATAACCGCGTCGGCTTTTTCACATCTTCGGAACTTGGTGACCGCATTATGCTGGGTACCGACGGCATGCACAGCGACATGATCAAAAGTGCGCAGACAGCGCTTTTTGCAGGACAGAACTTTGACAATGTAGGTTGGGGTGACATTTACACACGCCTGCGCAACGGCGCCCGATATCTGCACGAAAGCAATATTCCGCATGGAAGCAACAATCTGGTGATATTTGACTACGACTCACCCACTCCGGTGACACAGAATAATTTCCTCGGTCATTTCTATTTCGGACTTGAAGGACGTCATGTAAAGCACACCATAGCTAACGGAAAGCTGATATACAGCGATGGTGAAATTCAGACTGTTGATGAATTCTCAATCCTGAAAGAATCGCGCAAAGCGGCACAGTTGCTGTGGAATAAGATGTCGGAATAGATTTCCACAATATGGAAATATTATATTCTATTTCTGCTTTTCGGATATTATTATAATTATTTCCATTTTTCGGATATATTTTGTATTTTTGCAGAAATTCATATTTGCTATGAGTAAAAATCAATTTATTCTGATGGGAGATGTGGTTTCCAGCGAAACCTACAATCAGAAATTATTGCAGAAGAAATTTGCAACAATTATTACCCAGCTCAACAAACTACACCAAGCGAAAATTTTGTCGCCATTAACCATCACTCTTGGAGATGAGTTTCAGGGAGTTGTCAAAGACTCAAAAAGTGGTGTCGATATCATTCTTGATGCACAAAGAATCTGTATTCATGAAGGCATCGATTTTCAAATCCGCTTTGTGCTGAATTATGGTATCATTGAAACACCCATAAATCACAAAGTTGCGTATGGAATGCTTGGACGCGGACTATCTGATACCCGTAAAAAAATTGATGTTCTCAAAAAAAAACAAGTTCGTTTCATGATCTCGACTGGCAATTCAAAAACAGATACAGCATTTTCCGACGCATTTGTTCTTTATCAAACAATTATTGATCAGTGGGATTCAGCGACAGATTTATTACTGGCAAGTGAATTTATTAAGCATAAAGATTATAAGATTGTTGCTAAAAAACTCAACCATACATCGTCGATGACCTGGAAAAGAGAAAAGTCGCTTCTGATAAAAGAATTTTTTGCTATTGAAAAATTGATTAATTTTATTGCACAATGTCATTAACCAACTGGATATATCTGATATTTACTATACTTGCAGCTGAATTTTTGCTTGCACTACTCTTTTCTCAATGGTCGCGTAGGCTTTCAGAGAAATCTAAGGTTAAAGGGATTGACATATTCAAAGGAATTTTTGAAAGACAATTTCTCTTTATTACATTAATCAACGGAATTCCTCACGGCTTAATGGTTTTCAGCGCGTTGAAACTGGCTATGCGAATCAAAAAACATGATAGTTCGGATGCAGAGGCAGAAGAAAAGTACAATAATTTTTTTCTGATCGGAAACTTCCTTTCTGTCCTGGTTGCTTTGGGCTATGCCTGGTTGTATGGCCAACTTTAGGTATTTATCACCCAATCTTCCGGGTGTGAAATGACGTGAAAAAAATCATTTTCCCATTCTTGCTTCTTTCATAAGAAATTTGTATATTTGACAAAATTTGTCAACAGAGCTTTATGGAGTCTTTTGGTGCCCATATCAGAATTCAACGCACTTCGCGCGGTTTGACGCTGCGACGGGTGGCAGCTGACATTGACAGCGATCCGGCAATTCTGAGCAAGGTGGAACGCGGCAACAGGCAAGCATCAAGAAGTCTTGTAGTAAAACTTGCAGGATATTATTCACTTGATGAAGCTGCTTTATTGAAAATGTGGATGCAAAACAAGTGGAGCCGCGAACTGACTGAATCCAAAACATTTGCGAATGAGCCTGTATCTGTTTATGCTCACGCTGTTATGCCGACTTTCGCCGAAATAAAACAAAAAGTTTCTGCCATATTACGCAAAGACAAAAGAATCCTGAAAGCATTTCTTTTTGGAAGTTTTTCTAGAAATGAGGCCACAGACTTCAGCGATATTGACATTCTGATCAAAACGGACAACCGGTTTTCTTTTACACTGTTCGATTTGGCCGAAATTGCGCATAAGAGCAAAACTGCGTTGGGACGCAAAACCGATGTTGTCACAGAACGCGCGCTCTCACCTGAAATAAAGGAATCCATCCATGATAACCTGAAAGTCCTGTATGAAAAAAAGTAAGGAATCATACAGGTTCAGGCTTGAGCATATCATTGATGCAATCAAAAATATTGAGCTCATTTCAAAAGATCTGTCAAGAGATGAATTTGTTTCTGATCTGACAACCAGCAGTGCCGTTTGTTATCAGTTTCTGATTATCGGTGAAGCAATTTCTTCGTTACCTACCGAAATAACGGACAAATACAAATATTCATGGTATAAACCACGCTCGTTTCGCAACTTTCTGGCACATGAATATTTTGGTGTCGATCTGATAATGGTGTTTGATACGATACACAAAGATCTGCCTGAATTCCGAAAACTGATAACCCGGATGATTTCTGATATGCAACTATAAAATCTATAGGCAAAAAAACTGTTTTTCAAAAAGAATATTTGTAACTTTAATCTTTCAATTCAAAAAAAATGGATACCGGCCTCATAAAAAACTGCACAGTTGTAAACCCTGACGGAACCTTCGATGCCGATGTGTATGTGAACGAAGATCAATACATCGAGCAAATCGGGAAGCCCGGCACACTGGAAGTTGATGACAACAAAATCATTGAAGGCAAAGGCCGTTACCTTATTCCAGCCGGGATTGATCCGCATGTGCATTTGAAACTTCCGACTCCCGCAGGGCCCTCCTGTGATGATTTCGGTATCGGTTCATTTGCTGCAATGATGGGTGGTACAGGAGCCATGATCGATTTTGTAACGCCTTCGCGCGGACAATCTTTGATTAAAGCTTTGGATGCCCGCGAAAAAGAATCCATTGCGTGCGTAATCCCGCTGAAATTTCACATGGGCATAACGTGGTGGAACAACTCTGTTGCTGAAGAAATCAGGCAGTGCATCGAAGAGCTTGGCATCACTTCGTTTAAGGTGTATCTGGCCTATCGGAATACCATTGGTCTGGATTTCACCCAGCTGAAAGAAGTTATGAAATGTCTGAGCTACTATGGCGCCGTGTTGGCCATACATGCCGAAGAAGGCGACATTATTCAGGAACTGCAAAATAAATTTGTGATTGACGGAAAGCTGGAACCTAAGTATCATGCGTACTCCCGGCCACCCGAAACAGAATACAATGCCGTTAAAAAAGTGATTGATCTGGTGCGTGAAACCGGCTGCAAAACCTATTTCGTACACATGTCAACCGCTGAATCAGTACGGCTTTTGCGCGAAGCGAAAAAAGAAGGACTTCCGATATTTGCAGAAACATGTCCGCAATATCTGTTGCTCGATAAAGAAGTCTATGAGCAGTTTTATTACATGGTTTTTCCATACATCATCAGCCCGCCGATACGCGGAGCAGAAGATCGCGAAGAACTCTGGAAGGGACTTGCGGATGGCACCATAGATTGCGTTTCGACTGATCATTGTCCGTTTACGTTGCGGCAAAAAATGGAAGGTCGTTTCGATTTCACCAAAATTCCGAATGGCGCAGGTGGACTGCATTACAGGATGAATCTGCTTTTCACTCACGGAGTGTTGCAAAACAGAATTAGCATGCAGCAATTTGTGCAGCTCACTTCAACAAACGCCGCCCGGATTTTTGGTTTTGAAGATTACGGATATATCAAAGCCGGCATCCCATCAAATCTGATATTATGGAACCCGGATTACAAAGATACCATCTCTTTCAAAGATAGTCTGACAGATGCAGACATCAGTATTTACGACAATTTTGAAATCATCGGAAACGCAGAAAAAATATTAATTCAATACGCATGAAAATCAATTATCAGCTCACCGCAGAGGATTACCTCAAATTCCAGTTATACACGGCATCGCGCTCAAAGCAAGTAAAAGCAAGACGTATGCTTAGTCGTATTCTCTGGCCCATCGTTTTTCTTGGAATCGGAATTTATTTCGCCACAGACTCCAACTGGGCCATAGCCGGCATTCTGGCTGGTGTTGCCATAATTTGGTTTCTGGTTTATCCGATTTTCAGCCGGTATCAATTTAAAAATCATTTCAGAAAAGATATCAAAGAACGATATTCTGAAAATCTGGATAAAAGTCTCAGTATTGAAGACCGCGCCAACGATTTATTCCTGGTAGCACCCCAAGGTGAAAGGTCTGTAAAGTATTCTTCTATAACAGAAATAAATGATCTGGGCACGCATTACCTCATTATGTTTGACACCGGCACTGTTGCTGTACTGCCCATTGGGCGCGAGGTCGGCCGCAATATCTGGGACGATTTTATCAAACAACTGGCGCTGAAATCAGGCAAATCAGTGTATGATAAGAAGGACTGGGAGTGGAAATGATATGAACAAGGAATGATGAACAAGGAAGTGGGAATGACGAAGGAAAGATGAACATAGAATCATGAATATGGAAGAATGAATGTTGAAGTAATTTTCACTTCAGACTTACTTCAAACTTCCTTGTTCCTTTTCCAATATTCAAACGGCCTTCACCAGATAAAAATTCTTCTTTCCTTTTTGAATAAGAATATAGCGATCGTTGAGCAATAATGCGGAGTTCACAACAAACTCCTCGTTTATTTTTTCTTTGTTGATTGACACGCCATTGTCTTTCACCATACGACGGGCTTCGCCGCGCGAAGTGAATGCGCCAACCTCATCGGCCAGAAACTCAATTGCAGGAATGCCTTCCTGTAAGCGCGATGCAGCAACTTCGGTCATGGGAACACCATCGAATACCGACAGAAAAACCGACTCAGGCAACTTGGCTAAAGTCTCTGTGGTGCCTTTGCCAAAGAGGATTTCACTGGCTTCGACCGAAGTGTTATAATCTGATTCGGAGTGAACAAAAATGGTCATTTCCTTCGCAAGTGTTTTCTGCAATAAGCGCACATGCGGCTCCTGGGCATGCTGCCCAATCAGCGATTCAATTTCTTCTTTGCCCAGCAGTGTAAAAATCTTAATGTATTTCTCAGCATCGATGTCTGAAGTATTGAGCCAGAACTGATAGAAAGCATAAGGAGATGTCTTTTCAGGATCGAGCCACACATTGCCTTTTTCGGTTTTACCGAATTTTCCGCCATCGGCTTTAGTGATTAGCGGACATGTCAATGCATACGCCGAACCACTGGCTTTGCGCCGTATGAGCTCAGTTCCGGTGGTGATATTACCCCATTGGTCGCTGCCTCCCATCTGTATTTTGCAGTTGCGATTCTGATAAAGCCACAAAAAATCGTAGCCCTGCACCAACTGATACGAGAATTCCGTAAACGACATGCCCTCGCCTGCTTCGCCACTGAGGCGCTTCTTCACACTGTCTTTGGACATCATGTAATTCACGGTGATGTGTTTTCCGATGTCGCGGATAAATGAAAGAAAAGTATGTTCTTTCATCCAGTCGTAGTTGTTCACCATCAAAGCTGCATTGGGAGCTGCTTCGCCAAAATCGAGAAAACGCATCAGCTGACTTTTCAAACCTTCCTGATTGGCACGCAGCGTGGTTTCATCAAGCAGATTGCGTTCTTCGCTCTTGCCTGACGGGTCACCAATCATACCGGTGGCACCGCCAACGAGTACAATGGGTTTGTGCCCGCACAACTGAAAATGCTTGAGCATCATCACAGATACGAGATGACCAATATGCAGCGAATCGGCGGTGGGATCAATCCCCACGTAAGCCGTTCCCATGCCTTCTTTCAGATAATCTTCAACACCGGGCATCATATCGTGCACCATGCCTCTCCATTTCAGTTCTTCAACAAAATTCTTCATGCGGATGAAATTTGCTGCAAAAATAAGGTTTATAAGTGAATTATTTCTAGGGCACCTTTAAAAACTCTTTTTGTCATACAACTTACATCCTCAGTCACGCTGCTCTACGACAGTCACTCAGGGGGCCGACGCTGTCATCCTGAGCCCTTCCACTGTCACGCTGTGCCCTGCTCTTGTCACATTGAGCGGAGTCGAAATGTTGACAGAAGAACCGACCCCAGCAGAGGCAGCCCGCAGGATTATCGCAGTCGAAGGATAAACAGTCTGTTTGTTCTAACCCTCAAACTGTAGGAATTACTGGGCTATTCCGATTGGCGAAATTTCACCAATGCAGTTGAAAAAGCAAAGCAATCGTGCGAAACCAGCGCCCAGCTTATTGTTGATCATTTCGTTGACTTCAACAAAATGATCGAACTCGGCAAGGGAGGCCAAAGAGAGGTAAGTGTTATTATGCTAACCCGCTATGCATGCTATCTGGTCGCACAAAACGGCGATCCGAAAAAAGAACAGATTGCTTTGCGGTAAATAATTTCTCTATTCGCCGCATATTTGCGTAGAATAATATTTTCATTTCATTCAGGGGTCTCAATCTCAGCTCAGAAATAATTGAATGACAAAATTATTTAAACTGACGGAAATCATTCAGCTATCAGACCCACACACATCAAAGGATGGATGCTGAAATAAAATCATAAACGCGCCGACATAATAATTTTAGGCAATCAGGGTTAATACACCATGAATTTCCGGGTGATAAAATTTGTTCGTGAAGTGATAATAAACCGAAATTTCCCATACTACATTTTTGCAGTAATCATGTTTATTGCACTGAAATTTTTGTACACACAGTCAACAAACAATGATTTGCTTTTTATTCTGGCTCCTACGGACAAACTAGTCAGGATTATTACTGGAACATACTCTGTTTATCAGCCGGAAGCCGGTTTTGTGCATGACCAGCTGAATATTATTGTTGGAAAATCGTGTGCAGGTTTCAATTTCATGCTGCTTTCGTTTATTACATTATCGTTCGTGACAATCAGACGACCTGAGAAAAGCATTTATAAAGCACTGGTAATTCCTGCCACTCTCATATTTGCATATATATTCACCATTTTCACAAACACATGTCGGATTGTCGTTTCCATACATGTGCAGAATCTTGCCAACATATTCTTTACCTCACGTCCACATGAACTTCTGCACGAGGCCACGGGAATAGCCATCAATCTAAGCTTCCTGGTGCTGTTGTTTTACCTTGCCGAAAAATCAATAAATAAAAGAAAATACAATGAAAAACCTGCTTGATCCGAAGTGGCTGCTGCTGATCAGTACGCTGCCTCTGACAGTATTATTGTTTTTGTCCTATCAGCAATATAGCATTATTCATTCCCTCCTGAATGAAGACAGTCTGCAAATGTGGCTTCATTTCGGTCTCTCGCTTCTCGCACTGGGTCTGCTGAGTCTAGGATACTGCATTTATCTCATCCTGAAAAGAATAAATGTGCAAACCATATATGGCTTTCTTGCCCTGGCACTGCATATCACATTTCTGTATCTGCTCGGCTATCATTACGAAAGTCTGATGCCATTCAGCATTCCGCGCTGGATGCTCAGCGGAGAAGTATTGTTGTATGCAGGAACATTCCTGATGCCTACAATGGCTTTTTCAGTATTTATACTTGTTGTGAAATTTTCGCCTGAACAAAAAGATCATAAAATCTGGCTGAATTTCGGCCTTGCAGTACTGATACCGTTATTCTGCTTCGTTTTCACACAGACTGTACTACCCTTGTGGAAACACTTTAATACGGACCTAGGAACACACAGCATACTAGTCATTGCCATTGTTATCACAATACTTTTCTTCTTTTTTCTTATCAGAGGTTTATACCTTTTGCTGTCAAAAAAATCAATCAACCGCGCAAAATATAAGTTGTTCTGGAAAATTCCGATTGCCTTGTTGCTTCCGCTGACCGGACTGGCCCTGAATAACGGTCTGCTTACCAATGATAACGATTTTATGATTTTCGGCGACTTCCGTAGTATCTGGTTCTACATAATTGCAGTTGCCAACGGATTATTCATATGCCTGCCAGAATTGAAAAGCAGGACTACCAGGCTGTTAGTTTTTATTGCAAAGAGTCTGACATTCTCATTCACCTTGTACTTTTTTCTTGTTTTTCTACCATTCCTGCCGCTGTCAATATTTGCTATTATCGCAGTGGGCTCCGGCTTTCTGATGCTTACACCGGTATTTCTGTTCATCCTTCATATCGACGAGTTGTCGCGCGATTTCAGATACCTGAAAGAGTCTTTCCGGAAATATTTGCTGAGACTCATTTCCTTCGCAACATTTCTTGTAATTCCGACCATTATCACCGGCATTTATTATCACGACCGCAACGTTATTCATCAGGCACTGAATTATGTGTATTGTCCGGATTATTCAAAAGATGTACAGATTGATGAAAACTCGCTCGGCCGGGTACTTGAAAATGTTTCACAGAATAAAGGCGGAAACCGTTTCATGTTTTCACAACCAAAAACGCCCTATTTGTCATCATTGTATAATTACATTGTTTTGGACAATCTGACCTTATCGGATAAAAAAATAAACGCCCTCGAACGGATTTTTCTTGGAAAAGAAAGGGAAGAGGAACAAAACGGAATTCCGCGCGAGAGCACTGTTGTCATATCAGAATACAATGTTCAAAGTACATACAGCGAAAATGAAAAATGCTGGAAGAGTCTGCTTGAACTGAGTATCGAAAATACGGATACGCAGGATGTCAACAACGAGTTTGCAACAACCTTTGAATTGCCTGCCGGATGCTGGATCAGCGACTATTATCTGAAAATCGGCGACAAAAAAGAACCTGGGATTCTCAGCGAAAAAAAGTCTGCTTTGTGGGTCTATTCCAATATCCGCAATTACCGCAAGGACCCTGGAATACTGTACTATCAGACTGGAAACAGAATTACCTTGCGTGTGTTTCCGGTCAATAAAAACGAAATAAGACAAACCGGCATTGAATTCATTCACCGTGAACCACTCACTATGCAAATCGATACCAATAATATTCTGTTGGGCGATTCGCTGCACGGGCTGCCGTCAACCTTTGAGAATGAATACGCAGCATGGATTCCTGCTCAAGCGAAGCAGGATCTTAAAAAAATCCACCGCAATCCATATTTTAATTTTATCATCGATGTGTCTGAAGGTAGTGGCGAAAGCGTGAGTTTTCTTGATTCGGAAATTGAAAAATTATGTTCACGTTATCCGCAAATGGCGGATAATGCAAATGTAAGCTTTACCAACGCCAGCACCACAACAACTACCATTAAAGCTGACTGGAAAACACAACACAAAAATAATAATTTTAAAGGTGGTTTTTACGTTGAAGGAGCCATTCGCAAAGGCTTGTTCAGTGCATATTCAAATAATACCGATAGTTATCCTGTTTTTGTTGTTGTAAGTGAAAATCCTGAAGATGCCATCATTGATGAAGATTTTTCCGATCTGAGCATGAATTTCCCTGACAACGACCGGTTCTGGTACCTGGTTAAAAATGGAGTTCTTACTGCACATTCACTCTTGAACAATCCCGAAACAGCCATGACCGACAGCGCTGCTTTCCCCGGAGGAAATCCTGTATACAAATTCAGATCGAAGGAAGGGAAAACATATTATCTGCCCGATGACAACAAATCCACAATAGTACTGAAGAAGAAAATTCTCTCTGTTCCTTCGGGGAAATTTTATGAAAAAAGCTGGGAGTCTGCGCTGATTCTGCAGGCTATGTGGATGTCGCAATGTCTGCATCCCGAAACATCAGAAGAATACTGGCTTGAAATTGTGCAAAACAGTTTCCGCACAAAAGTCCTTACGCCGCTCACATCATATATTGTTGTGGAAAATGAAGCGCAGAAAGTTGCCTTGAAAAACAAACAGGCCGAAGTCCTTGCAGGCAACAAATCGCTTGATACCGATGAAAATTCTCAGATGATGAGTGAGCCCGGATTAATGGTGATGGCTTTTCTTTTTGTTGCGGCAATGGCTGTTCTGAGGAAAAGAAAACACCGCAAATGTTCTGCACAATAAATTTAAAAGTTATATGTTCCGAAAACGCCTCTCCCGCCTCATCCTCATCATTCTCCTGCTCATGATTGGGATGGTGATATTTGCCAATGTGCGCATCAACAGACACACGCGCGACCGGGTGTACAGCGATGTGAATGCCATTCCCTCCAACAAAGCCGGTTTGCTGCTGGGGACATCGAAATATCTGAAATCGGGACAGATCAATCAGTTTTTCGAAAACCGCATTGTTGCTGCAGTTGAGCTGTATAAGGCCGGAAAAATCAACAAAATTGTGATCAGCGGTGACAACAGCCGGAGCGACTACAACGAGCCGCAGGACATGAAAGACGAGCTGGTGAAACGCGGAGTGAAAACCGGAGACATTTATCTCGACTATGCCGGATTCCGCACCTACGATTCGGTTTATCGCATGTATGCCATATTCGGACAAAAAAGCTTTACCATCATTTCGCAGGAATTCCATAACCGGCGCGCACTCTACATTGCCAGCTCGCTCGGATTGGATGCGGTTGGATACAATGCTGCCGAAGTGAGCGCCCACAATAGCTTCAAGACTAAGGTGCGCGAAAAATTTGCCCGCGTAAAAATGCTGCTTGATTTTGCTTTCGGGAAAAAGCCAAAATTTCTGGGAGAAAAAATTACGATTGAATGATTATTTAAAACAGAAATAAACTTCTTTAGCGATGACGTTAATTAATTATTTTTACGCATCATGCAACTTTTCATTAATTCAGACATCTTAGAGACGTGATTGCATTTTTGTAATCCAAGTATTATTTGTTATGACACCTGGTCGGGGGAACAGGGATGCCGAAAACTGTTCAGAGTAGGCCTGGTCATATCATTTTCATTCATGAAAAAAATTTCATTACTCATCGCTTTTTCAGCGATTTTCGGAATCAATTATCTTTCTGCCCAAATCACCAGCCCGGCACCGTATTGCGTAGCTGATTTTGACGACATGCAGGGCTTTCCGGTAGAAGATGCGGTCAACTCGGTGTCATTCGGAACACTGGCCAACGCAAGCAATGCGCAATATGCAGCACCGCATTATGTTTTTTACAACAATCTTGCAGTGCCCGATTTCACTAAAGGAAACGCCTACACACTGTCCGTATCATTCAATGCATTAGGCGGCTGCGGCTACGGTGTGTGGATTGATTACAATCATGACAATGCTTTCGATGCTTCGGAAAAAGTAAGCGGAACACTTGCGGGAGACTGTCTTCCGGTTGGTGGTACCTGCTCAATCACAGAGAGTGTAACAATTCCTTTAACTGCATTGGCAGGCAATACCCGAATGCGCGTGCGCATTGTCGAAGATGACAATTATACAATGGGCACATCGGGATATAGCATCAGCCCATGTAATGCAAGTACATCGGACACCGATGTGATGGACTGGGGCGAAACCGAAGACTACACCATCAACATCACCGGTGGTACAACAGGTGCCGAAGAAATTGCAGCACAAAACCAGCTTGCAGTATTCCCATGTCCTGCAACAACAACAATTCGGATAAACGGTATAAGCGCTTCGGATCAGACATTCCGCATCTGTAATTTAGCCGGGACAGAGATTCTGAGCGGAAATCTGAACAGTCAGACATCGGTTGATGTTTCATCGCTGAACAATGGAATATATCTGCTGCAGGTCATTTCTGATGAATCCATGCAACAGGTTGTTTTCATCAAAGAATAAGCTGAAAAGAATTTTTATTTTCTTCAAACCGTTTCGTTGCCACTGCAGCGAAGCGGTTATTTTTTTCTACTGATAATTGTTTGTCAAAATATATAAATGAATAAAATATTTTCTACCTTGCAACAAAAAAAATAACTCACAGGTGCGGCGTCAGCACTTAAAACTCCGACTCAATTCTATGAAGCTTATCTACATTTTTACACTATTGACCGCCTTTCTGTTCGCGAACAACATTCAGGCTCAAACCACTGTAATGGCCGGTGACTGGTCAAATCCATTAACCTGGGGCGGCGCTCCGCCTATGGGAACAGGTACAGTTGTAATTAACCATGCAGTAAATCTGGATCTCGATTATATGCACTCATCGGGCTCTATTACCATTAATGGTGTTGGCTCGCTATCAAGCACAAATCCAATGCGGGTTTTCGCGCTCAACTACCCGAGCGGTGTTGCCACCATGACGGTGAACGGATCGTTTTCGGTAGCTCGCGTGCTGTTTACAGGAGGATACATCACCAATAACGGGACGTTTACTATTGATAGTTTATTCAATACCGCCCACCTGGATAACGGTGTCAACGGCATCATCAATGCCGAACAATTCATGAATGGCATTGACGGCAACTTTTCAAATTACGGCAGCGTGAATTCAACTAACTTCTACAGTCAGGACTCAGTGAAGAATTATGGCACAATCACAACAAATGATTTTTGTAATTCAGACCGGTTTATAAACTACAGTGCGGCAGAAGTGAATGCCAACCACGATTTTTCAAATATCGATTCATTATCCGGGCCCGTATCACTGACAAACGACGGACAAATCAATGTCGGCAACAACTGGCACAATAGCGAAACCCTTGACGGATCAGGAAAATGGTGCGTAGTGAACAACACCTGGAACAACGGAATCATGAACGGCACCTTCGATTTCTGCGACCAGAGCGGCGGTAACATCGATCTGGAGGAAGGCACCGTAGCTGGCACTGTTACATTCTGCAGTTTTTCATGCAATGTCTCAATTGCTGAAACAAGCACAGAGATAGGTATTTCTCCCAATCCCTGCCAGAATGAAATTGTATTTTCAAATATTGAAGCATTCGACAATGCATTATTAACCATTGTAAATTCATTTGGACAGATCGTGATTCAGAGCGAAAACCTCAATGGCAATGAGATAACGATTGAAAGCAGAAACCTGTCTGCAGGAATTTATTTTGTGACAATCAAAGACGGAAATCAGATTTTCTCTGGAAAATTCATTAAGGATTAATTTCGACATTTTCTGTTAGAGGAATCCACCGGGTTCCTCTTTTTTTTAATACTTGTTTCAATAAAAGGGAAAGAATAATTGTATTTTTGCAACAATAGAAATCAAATGACCAAAGCAATAATAATTGGGGCTACATCGGGAATCGGACGGGGACTGGCTTTGCTGCTTTCAATGGATGATTATGTCGTTGGCGCTACCGGACGCAGAATTTCATTGCTTGAAGAATTAAAAACTGAACATCCTTCCATTCTTATAAAACAAATGGATGTTACTGATTGCGAAAATGCGATTCAGCAGCTCAAACAACTGATAGCTGAAATAGGCGGACTCGATCTGCTGGTGCTGAGTTCGGGAGCCGGGTTTATTAATATTGATCTTGACTTTGAAAAAGAAAAAGTGGCCACAGAAACCAACGTTTCAGGATGGACCTGCATTGTAGATTATGTCTACAAATATTTCGAAAAACAAAAATCCGGACATCTTGTTGCGATCAGTTCAATAGCTGGATTGCGTGGAAGCCGCTTTGCGCCTGCCTATGGCGCATCGAAAGCTTATCAAATCAATTACCTTGAAGGGTTAAGACAAAAAGCAGGAAAGTCGAAATCGCCAATATATGTAACCGACATCAGGCCCGGATTTGTTGATACAGCGATGGCGCAAGGCGAAGGCATCTTCTGGGTGGCACCAGTCGAAAAAGCAGCACGTCAGATATTCAAAGCAATCAAACGCAAGCGAAAAGTGGTTTATGTGACGAACAGGTGGAGAGTGGTGGCCTTTATTTTTCGGATCATTCCGAGATGGCTCTATGAGCGGTATTAAACTTACAGTCGTTACTGTCGTTACAGACGTTACACGTGGAATTTATCCAACTGAAAGCGGGAATCGTTACAAAGTTACAGACAATACAAGAGTGTCGAGGTTGAGGTCGAGTTCAAGTGACGACCTTGTCACGTTTCACGAGGTTGCAAGCGGGATTCGTGCGCCCAGTGCAGGATATACTTGTTTTGCAAATAAATGCTCTAAATTCGAATTTCCCATGCTGCGTGCCCTATGCCTTAAATTCGTATTTTTGCAAAAAACAAACCGATGCTCCTTTTCATCAACGAGCTTTTTCATTTCAGATGGATCGATGCCCTTGATATCCTCATTGTCGGGTATCTACTTTATGAATTTTACATGCTGATACGAGGTACCAATGCCGTTTATGTAGGTGTTGGAATTGTGCTCGTGTATGTATTATGGAAACTGGTGGATCTTAGTGGAATGCATTTGCTTAGCGAAATTTTCGGCGCATTTATCAGTATTGGGGTCCTTGCGCTGGTAATCGTTTTTCAGCAGGAAATACGAAAATTTCTCACCATGCTTGGCTCTCAGAATATTCTTACCGGACATAGCCGCCGCTTTCTTTTCTGGAAGGTGAATGATACAAGCCGTAATTCTCTTGAAATCGATGAGATTGTTGAAGCCTGTTTTGACATGAGTAAAACAAAAACAGGGGCTCTCATTGTGCTGACATTGAAAAACGAATTGAAAGAGACCGCTGCCACAGGTAGTGTTTTTCAGGCCCAGGTGCAGCGCGATCTTATCAAATCTGTCTTTTACAAAAATTCACCTCTGCACGATGGGGCCTTGATTATACGCCGGAATCAAATAGTTGCAGCTCGCTGCATACTACCAGTTTCCAACAAATTTGATATGCCAGAAGATTTGGGACTGCGGCATCGTTCTGCAATAGGTATAACAGAGTCGAGCGATGCAATTGCAATCATAGTATCTGAGCAAACCGGCAATGTGACTTATGTTGAGCATGGCATCATGCAACGAAATATCGGCAAGACCGAACTTGAAACATTATTGAAATTTAATTTCGCCTGATTATGGCTTCTTCCTCCAAAGTTTACGGGACTGTTATAGAAAATCTGGAAATAATCGAAACAGCCTCTGAAGGAGTCTGCATCGGACGTCACGAAGGGAAAGTGGTTTTTGTGCCTTTTACTGTCCCCGGCGACATCGCTGACGTGATGCTGGTTAGAAGTAAAATAAACTACACCGACGCATTTATCAGGCAACTGCGCAAGCCCGGCGAAAGTCGCATAGAACCTATGTGTCCACACTTCACACTCTGTGGTGGTTGTCGCTGGCAACACATGCGTTACGATGCCCAACTTGTGATGAAACAGAAGCAGGTGACTGATAATCTGCAGCGCATTGGGGGTATTGAAATTGAAAATATTTTTCCGATTACGGCTTCTCCAAATCAATTTCATTACCGGAACAAACTTGAATTTACGTATTCCGATACCCGCTGGCTGACTGACGATGAGCGCCATTCAGAAAATATAGAACCACGCGGACTTGGGTTTCATTTGCCCGGACGCTTCGATAAAATCTTTAAAGTTAATCGTTGCTTTTTGCAGGATGACTACATGAACGAAATCCGAAACACTGCTCAGGATGTGGCTTTACAGCAAGACCTGACATTCTGCAACCGAAAAGAGCATACTGGATTTTTGCGAAATCTGATGATTCGCAATAGTTCTGCCGGTCACTGGATGATAACTGTAATCTTTGGATTTGATGATGAAAAGCTGATTTCAGAATACATGAATGCGCTCAAAGAAAAACTTCCTGGTGTCAAATCATGGATTTATATTATCAACACCAAGGCCAATGATTCACTGAATGATCTTGAGTTTCATGTTTTCTCCGGACCTGATTCATTCACGGAAACCATGGAACATCTGCATTTCAGCGTTGGACCACTCTCGTTTTATCAGGTGAATGTGCCGCAGGCCCTGGCCATGTATGGCATGGTTCGGAAACTGGCTGATTTAAAAGGAACCGAAACCGTATATGATTTATACACCGGAACCGGCACCATAGCTTTGTTTGTTGCACCACATGCATCCAAAGTTGTAGGCATAGAATATGTGCCGACGGCAATTGAAGACGCTAATAAAAATGCAGTGAACAATAAAATTTCCAATGCTGAATTTTTCTGCGGCGATATTGCAAAAACGTTGAATGCCTCATTCATGGCTGAACACGGACATCCGGATGTAATTATCACCGATCCGCCACGCTCCGGTATGCATCCAGATGTGGTTGCCCAGATATTGAATGTTGCACCGGAAAAGGTTGTATATGTAAGTTGCAATCCGGCCACACAAGCCCGCGACATAGCAATGATGAAAGATCAATACCGCCTCGCTGAAATCCATCCTTTCGACATGTTTCCACATACACACCATGTAGAGAACATCGCATTACTTATCCGAAAATAATCATCTGAAATGAAACAAGCAACTTTTCGCGAACGACTGAAATATCGTTTTGACATGATGATGGCCAGGGGACCGCTGGCAGTTATTGTCTGGCTTGCAATAGCCACACTATTACTTGTAGTTATTGCTGCCGGCATTATTGCAGCGTTCGGAATATTGCCCGAAGACACAGAACAGATGAGCTTTCTGGAAGCTTTCTGGCAATCGCTGATGCGCACGCTCGATGCGGGAACCATGGGCGGAGACTCAGGTTGGGGATTTCGCTTAGTTATGCTTATTGTCACAATCGGCGGAATTTTCATTGTTTCAGCATTAATCGGTATTATTTCGGCAGGCTTTGATCAGGCCCTTGAAGAGCTTCGCAAAGGCAGATCAAAAGTGTTGGAATCAAATCATACACTCATTCTCGGATGGTCGCCAAAAATTTTCACCATTATCAGTGAACTTGCCATTGCTAATCAAAATCAACGTCATCCCCATATTGTGGTTCTATCGGAAGTTGATAAATCAGAAATGGAAGATCAGATTAAAAGTCTTGTGCAGGAAACATTCAAGACAAAAATCATTGTTCGATCCGGAGACCCGCTTGAAAGCACGGATCTTGAAATGGTTGGTTATAACAAGGCCCGGTCGATTATTATTCTACCTCCGGAAACGGAAGAAATGCATGACCTTTTTATCATTAAAGTTGCACTGGCAATCATTAATAATCCCAATCGAAAAAAAGAAAAATTCAATATTGTTGCTGAAATTCGGGAAGAAAAAACACTGGAAGTTCTTGATCTGATTGGCCGCGACGAAATTTCAGTGCTGCAGTTATCTGAAGTGATGGCGCGGCTTACTGTACAGGTTGCACATCAGCCCGGGCTGAGTGTTGTGATCGAAGATCTTTTGCGGTTTGAGGGAGACGAAATTTATTTTTCCCATAATTCTCAGGTGACAGGCAAAGAATTTTGCAAGGCGCAACTCATGTTTGAAAACAGCACCATAATAGGAGTTCAGATGAAGAGCGGCGAAACAAAACTGAACCCTCCTATGGATTACGTGTTGCAGCCAGACGACAGCATCATTGCTATTTCTGAAGATGATGATACCGTTGTTGCAAACGGAAACCCGGAAAAATCCAAGGGTCTTGAAAAAACTGCAGTAACCGGTGAATCTGTTCGAAAACCTGTTCATACAGTAATTCTTGGATACAATCCACGCGTAAAAATGATTATTCAGGAACTCGCCAATTATTTTCCTGCCGGCTCAAAACTTCACGTAGTTGTTCAGGAAAATTACAAAAGCGAGATTACAGCATTGAATGCTGATCATCTTGATATTTCAGCAGATACAGGAGAAATAACCTCCCGTAAATTTCTCGGCAGTCTTAATTTGGCTGAAACAGATTACGTCATGATTTTATCCGAACCCGGCATGAGTATTCAGCAGGCCGATGCCAACACGCTTGTGACATTGCTTCATGTTCGCGATATTATTCAGAGAAACAGTTTCAACACCAATATTGTGAGCGAGATGCTCGACCCGCGCAACAGCGATCTGGCGCGCATCAGCCGTAAAAATGATTTCATTGTAAGCGACAAACTCGTGAGTCTGCTCATATCAATGATTAGCGAAAACAAAGATCTGAAGCCGGTTATAGATGATTTGCTCGATGCTGATGGTTCAGAAATTTATTTCAAGCCAATTACTCACTACGTGAAATCAGGTCAGTCCTGCAACTTCTATCAGATTAGTGCTGCTGCATCCTCAGTTGGACAAGTGGCAATGGGCTACCGGATTATGGCTGCATCAAACGATCCTTCGAAATCCTATGGAATTGTCATTAATCCTGATAAATCAAAAAGTATTGAATTCAGCGAAGAAGACATGCTGATTGTGCTCGCGGAAGACTAGACAGTGGTGAGGTGAGACTGAGATCAAGATCCAGGTCAAGGTCAAGAAGTCACGCGTCAACGTAAAACGTTGCAAGCAGGAGACGCGCGCCCAGGTTGAGGTTGAGAGCCGACCTTGTCGCGTTTTACGTGTAGGCGTCAAAAAAAGCTACAAAGTTCCTTTCTAGGCTTTTAAGGAGCCAAATATCAATAGCCCTGAGTGAAACCCCGGGGATAATAATATTCGCGCAGCACCCGTAAAAGAAAATGTTCGATGTTACGCGACAACGTAACACGCTGCACGCGGGAGACGCGCGCCCAATACAAGGTGTATGCAGAAGCCCGGACGATTTACGAAATCCGATTAGAGATTTTAGGTTTGCGATTTAGACATAATAGCCCTTAGACAGGAAATGACAGGGCAACGAATAAAAGAGAAAATGATGTCGGATTTTTTTGTATTTTTGTATTCCGAAAAAAGATCTGAGATGAAAACTAGAATTCTGATTTACAGCCTGTTTTGCGCCACCATGTTGTGGGCCGCATCGTGTTCGAATTCGAAAAAAGACGAAGTGAATTCTGATATCGTGCACAACGAGGCTACTGCCGACGGTGAAACAACCGGCGAAGGGTCAAAGATATCATTTGAAAAAACAGAACATGATTTCGGCGACATTATGGAAGGCGAAAAAGTTGAGTATGCATTCAAATTCACCAACACCGGAAATAAAGATCTGGTCATCACTTCGCATTCCACCACCTGCGGCTGCACTGTTCCTGAATATCCGAAAGGCGCTATATCACCCGGATCGGGTGGTGTTATTAAAGTGGCTTTCAATAGCAAAGGCAAGGAAGGCCGCAACAATAAAACCATCACAATTAGCACCAATGCTTCGGATCGTGATGTAGTTCTTACAATCAAAGCCAACGTAATTGAACCCTAAAAAAAACAGAATATGAACTTTGCCTACATTTTACTTTTATCACAACAGACAGCTGATGGAGAATCAAGCGGTGGATGGACCACAATGGTAATGCTTCTTCTTCTTGTTGTTGTTTTCTGGCTGTTTTTCATCAGACCACAGTCGAAAAAAAACAAAGAAATCACAAAATTTCGTCAGGGCCTGAAAAAAGGTGACCGCGTGATTACCATTGGTGGAATTCATGGAAAAATCCTTGAAATAAATGACACCACTGCTATCATTGAAACAGAAGGACAAGGCAAACTCAAGCTTGAGAAAAACGCTATTGCACAGGAATTCAAAGCTGAGGAAATGGCTGAGAAATAATGCCTGCGCATTATGAACAGTAAGTTTCGGATATTTATTATTTGCATTGCAATTGCAGGCCTGCTATGGCTTGTAAATCATTTGAACCGTGAATATACCGTTGGTGTTTCCTTTGATATTAGCTATAAAGGACTTTCATTTACGGAAAATAGTCAGCCGGACTCAACTATTTACGCCGAAGTTTCTGGAAGAGGTTTTTCTTTGATCAGGTTTTATTTCGAACAACCATTTGAAATAAGCTTGTCTCCTGCTGATTTCAAGTCAGTCAAGCGAGGTGATTCCATTTATCTCAGCGTGCTTCCGGATAATCTTCGGGAATCGGCAATTGAAGTCCTTCCTGCAGGCATTTCCATGACTAATATCCCTGACGAAACTCTTTCTTTTACGCTTATTTCGTACCCTTCGAAGGATGTTGCTGTAAAAGTCAATCTGAAACATGATGCGAATCAGAATTGTATTGTTAATGGTCCTGTGAAAATAATACCGCGTGTGGTCAGGATTACCGGCCCGGCAGAATTGATCGCAGGTATTGATTCCGTAAACACACTTCCTGTAGACCTTAGCGGTTTATGCGATACAGTACGCACGACAGTGAAAATTGCGCCTCTCTCAAATAATAAAGTGAGGTGCAATGTTTCAGAAATACATATTCTGGTGCCAATAAGTTCGGTAGTTCAGATTGAGACAAAGCTTCATTACAACATTACTATCCTCGGACATATTTATAATGGGGAAGTTACTACTGTTTTTCAGGCCCCGGCCAACACGGTTGAGCCCGAGCTGAATCTTACTCTTGAGACAGATATTGTTGAAAGCAATCTGGTTTTCAGTGTGAATTGTCCGCAGGGATATAAAATTCTTAGCATTTCTCCCGAATCCATACCATTGGAAAAATGATAAAAATAGGCCTTACCGGTAATCTGGGCAGTGGAAAATCGACAGTAGCCAAAGTGTTTGAAACTTTTGGTTTCAGGATTCTTGATGCCGATGCTATGGCCAAACAGCTTTATCTTATACCCGACATCAGAAAACAGGTTGAGTCGTTGCTTCATGTGTCAATTGTAAAAGCGGACAACACGATTAATTACCAAATAATTGCAGATTATTATTTCAATAAACCAGGTATTTATTCTGCACTGAATAAGATTCTGTATCCGGAACTTCAGAAAAATATTGAAGCGGAAATAACCGCACAAAAGGACAATGTAATTGTAGAAGCGGCCATGCTTTATGAAATAAATATGCAGCCACTATTCGATTATGTGATAACAGTTTCCACTCCAATGGAAGAACGCATGCAGCGCGTGTATAAGCGTAATGGCAGCAGTCGCGAACAGTTTATGGAACGCGAAAAACTGCAGTCTCCTGCGGAGTGGAAAGAAACTCAGGCCGATTTCATCGTTCGCAACGATGAGCGTTCATCGGTGATTGCTCAGGTGAACAACATTATTAAAAGCTTGAAATAATTCTCCTTAGTTTAGCTTTAGAAGCAGTTCTTCGAAATTACTCACAAAAAATATTGTCCCTGATCTGTTGCTTTCACGCATAAAATCACGAAGACTAATGCTTTCGTATTTGCTGAAATCGCCAATGATGCCAAGCTTCATGCGAAAATTCGAAAATTTCTGCAGTATTTCACCGGCCAGCCCTGATTTGAGATCGAAAAATTCAGGCGCCAGATGACTTTCCTGTACGATCAAAATTTCAGCACCATTCCAGGCGCAGTCCCCTATTACATCAAGCATGTCCTGCACTGTTCTGAAAATATTGCCTTCCGCTTCAACCAAAGCGATTTCCCATTCTTTTTCTGTCTGGTAGCTGATAGTCATATCATACTGGTTAAAATCAGGCCTGACCTGACTGAATGATTTGTTTGATTTCCTTTTTAATCGCTTTAATAAACTCGTCGTACGATTCAGGCTGCATGCGATTGATGTAATGAATCAGTACTCCTGTAGCCCAGGATTGGAGCAACGAAAGCTTGTTATTTACTTCTGTTCGCGTCATCTCTCCCTGCTTGATGCAATAATTCCATTCGTCAATAGTTGCGGTTTTCAGCGAATTGTTGATGACTGCAAGAATGTTTTCACGATTGCCTAAATCGCCTTTGCGAGCCATAAAGAACAATTCAAACACGCCGGGATATTCTACAAAGAATTCCACATACACCTGAACTGCTTTTCTGAAGCGGGCTTCGCCCTTAGGCAGCTTATTCACCCGTTCTGCTACAAATTCGTTGCATTCGTTCTGAAAATCGCTAACACAAAGGAACAGTAAATCGTTAATGTCGCGAAAATAATTATACATGGTGGCAAACGAATACCCCGCCCTGTCGGCTACACTGCGAACACTCACGCTACGCAGGCCTTCGCCTTTCAGCAGATCCTTGCAGGCCTGAATAAAATAGTCGCGCATACGCTGCTCCTGAATTTCCTTGTTTTTCATAATTACATATTTTGAACGCTGCAAATATAGTGAACAATGTTCATATATTGAACACATGGTATAAATATTTTTGCAACACTTGCACTGGCGCGGATTTTCAATCCGTGATAGTGCTATCCTGTCACGGATTGAAAATCCGCGCCAGGATAGGAGAATAGGTGCCTTCGTGGCAAATCCCCTATTTCAGCTCCGGGAAAAAGTCGGCAGTGAAATCAATGTATTCCTGTGTGTGATGCGATTCGGCGGCGCGGATAATCATTTTTGAAGATTCGAAAACTCCGCTTCTGGTGCGGGAAAACGACATGATTTTGCGGAATGGCTTAGGGGCGGTCGAGAATAGAATCATTTCTTCAATCAAATTCAGTCCTCTGTAATACAGAATGCTTTCAAATTCAATCGATACTTCAATTGGAACAATAACACTAAAAACGCCATCGGGAGTCAACAACAGGTTCGCGGCATCGGCCAGTTCCTCTAGCGACAATGTGGTATTGTGGCGTGCATTGGTTCTTCGCGGATCAGCTGATTTGAGACTGTCGATAAAATAAGGCGGATTTGAAACGACACAATCAAAGATATTTCCAACTTCTTTTGCAAGTTCCTGTACCGACACACAACGAGCTGAGAGTCTGACATTCCACGGTGATGCTGCGAAGTTTGAGTTTGCCTGCTTTACGGATGGTTCATCAATGTCAATCGCCATGATTCGTCCTGTCGATTTCTGAGCCATCATAAGCGCAACAAGACCGCATCCGGTGCCAATATCGAGGGCATGTCTGAAATCGCGCCGGCTGCTGTAAGCGCCCAACAAAACTCCATCTGTTCCGACTTTCATGGTGGAATGATGATCGTAAATTTCAAATTGTTTAAACCGGAACGGTTCCATTTTTGACGCGGATTGACGCAGAAAAATCAATTATGCAAAGCAAAGATAAGACATCTCTGATAATGATAGAAGTCAACTTAAACAAAGTTGATGTCTTTAATAGCCCAAATTGCATTGCCCGACTCCGGAGGAGTCGCATGTCTGTAGATTAGTAATAAGAATTAAAAGCGACTCCAGCGGAGTCGAATGTTCTTACAGCTGTTTCTGATATGAGGCCGGTTATATGCGACCTCTCTGATGTCGGGTATTTGTTTGATCTTTTTCTATAGACATGCGATGCCTCTGGCATCAACCAGCAATAGGTTATTTGTCATTTCATTACTGAGTGTTTTATGTTTCTTTTTGGAATTCATTACAAAGATAATTTCAAGAAAACGCCTGTTTGCGTTTTCAAAATGAAAACAAGAACAATACAATGCAGGTAAATCTCAGTGACTGAAAGTAGCTATTGAAATTATTATTGACACACAAATAGCAATAATTACGATTAGACCAACGGAGAGACAATAAAACCTCTGCCTTCGATTTATCAAGGGGTAATGCTCTTCTCCGGAAAGGAATACTTTGGATTTATTTGATCCTGCAATCTTAAATACGAAATATCGACAATTCAACCCAATGAATTCAACAATGGCGTAATGACCTCCTTGATATTCTCCATTATGTGCCATGGTTTGAAACTATTTGTTCAAATCAAGCAACCCATCGGGTGTTGCAACCATAATTCGTTTCTGCTCTTCGTCAATTTCAACAAGGAAATCTTCCACAAAGGGAATAAAGATTTCTTCCTGGTCTTTTTCTATAATCATAAGGTCTTGAGCGCCTTTCTGAATATGTGTCAGGACACCGACAAGACCATGTTTTTCATCAATCACCTCAAATCCGATGAGATCATCGAGCGTGAATTCTTTTTCTTTTTCGGCAATATTATTTTCATGAACATAAAAACCCCGCCCCAGCAGCTTTTCCGCTTTCGTTTTGTCGTCGTATTCTTCAAATACAACAAACCATTCAGATTCAATGGGGCTTCGGACCGATTCAATAAAAAAAGGAACCTGTATTCCCTCAAAATCGAGAAATACAGGTTCGCTTTCATTTGCCGGGAGTTTACCGGCTTCAAATTTTATCAGAACCTCACCATTAATCCCATGAGTCTTGACTGTCTTTCCAATTCGGATTAGTCCTTCCATGGGTGAGTGCCGGATTTATTCGGCTTTAGGTTCTTCAGTTTCAGGAGCTTCGGCAGCTGGTTCTTCAGCAACTGGTGCTTCAGCAACTGGTGCTTCAACAACTGGTTCCTCAGCAACAGGAGTTTCAACAACTGGTGCTTCAGCTACTGGAGTTTCGGCTACTGGTTCTTCAACTACAGGAGCTTCTTCTACAACAGCAACAGCTTCTTTAGCTTCGGCTTTAATTTCGGCCTGACGCTTTTCAGCAATGGCTTTGTCGCGAGCTTCTTTCACTTTACGTTCGGCGGCGAAGCGCTCTTTCTTATCATCGATACCAGCCTGTTTCATGCTGCTCGATTTCAGATCGATCTTGCTTTGTTTTTCGCTCAGCCAATTTTCAAATTTCGCATCGGCTTGTTCCTGTGTCATGGCACCTTTGGCAACACCAATATTGAGGTGATGACGCATCATGACGCCTTTGTACGACAGGATAGCGCGAGCGGTGTCGCTGGGAACAGCCCCGGTTTTTACCCAATGAAGGGTGCGTTCGAAGTTGATGTCGATGGTAGCCGGGATTGTCAGCGGATTGTAAATGCCAAGATTTTCAATAAACTTACCATCCCGTGGTGCACGACTGTCAGCAACGACGACATGGTAATAAGGAGCACCTTTTTTACCAAATCTTTGCAGTCTGATTCTTGTTGGCATATGTGTTTGTTTAATTAGGGGTGCAAATGTCCGATTTTTTTTTGAATCAGCCAAATAATATTAGGTCTGTACTGGAAAATAAACCGGATATTTGGCTTTTCGGATGACTGGGAGCGGGTTTACAAAACTGTGCGAGGTTTGTATCGAGCGTCCAACTTTAGGTTTCTTGGAAAAAAGTACGTAAACAAATTCCGAATTGGCTTTTGTTACATCTTGTCTTTCTTTCTCTTAATGGTGTGTTTGAATTTTAATAAGGCCAAGTTAAATTCCACCGATGTTTCCGTTTCGCTCAAAGCCAAATCATCATCAAACATACGGACAAATTTGTGGAGGAAAATTTCCACCGCAAACTATGGAATCTTTGTTAGTAAGTACAATTATGCCTGGTTTTCAAACTAAGCACAACTTTATTCCAAAATCGCTTTCAGCGCCGATTTATAGGCGTACGCTTCCTTTAAGTCGGATTTACTGACATATTCCAAAGCCTTGGTCCTGTCACCCTGCATTTCTGCTATCACAGCTTTGTTGAACCATGCCTGATCACGTAATTGTTTTGAAGTATTGTTCGTTAGCGGCGTCACCAGTTTCAATGCTTCTTCTGTCTTTACATCCTTCAATAATTTGAAAGCTTGCTTGAAATCAGGCGTTTTGCCAACATAAAATTCGCGTTTAATATCATATTTTCTCGACAGAAAACGATCGGACTGTCCGCGACCGATGTCTGAACCCCAGTTTGCAACAATTGTCCTGGAGGAACCCAGATTGGATTTTGCATCGCTTTTTGAAGAACCTGTTATACTGATATCGATGTTCTGAGCATAGTCAACCGGCTTCAACACCTGCAATACGCCGTTTTCGTCTTTATAAAAAAAATTAATGGATGCTTCCACCCTACCCGTCATCTTTGCGACAAACACTGGTTTGCCATCAGCGTTGGGTTCTGAAGATTCATTCACTTCTCTTTTCAAATCTCCGAAAAAATATTCTACAACAAACAGTACATCACTCTGCAACTCGGCACATAGTTTCTGTGCATCTTCTGTTTTCATCGGAGCCGGCTCTCTGTGCGCATTTCGATCATCGCCACGGTACTGCACGGGTTGTAATGAAAAATTTCCACTTTTACCAAGTCGGTTGAGAAATTCATCACAGACAGCATTGGATCCATCGCGGGCAGCTCCTTCATATAAAAATTCCGTCTCAATATACGTTTTACTACTCGCTTCAGAAGCTACCATGTTTACAATGGCAACCTTTGGCAACGAGCCCGGAATGCGGATTTCGGGTGCCAGTTCAACACCAACTTCAAGTTTCTTTAATGGAGAACATGCTGACAGTATCAGACAGGCAACCGAAATAATGAGTGCATTCCGCATATAATTATGTTTTAGAGTAATCCGTCATTCTGATAAATTTCGAGCTGTACCGGATAGAAAGGATTTATTTTAACCGTTTTTCCGGATGCTTTGTTAATCACTTCGCCGCTTTCGAAATTCACGCTGATTGTGTCACCGTCTTTGAGTCCAAACTCTTCCATGAGACCTGGTTTGTAGGTGAGAATAGGCATAGCCGCGTTAATGGCGTTGCGTTCGTAAATAGCACCGAATGATTCAGCAATGATGCAGGAAATACCCAGCGACTTGAAACAATCAACTGCCTGCTGGCGCGAGGAGCCGGCTCCGAAGTTTTTCGACGTAACAATTATGTCGGTCGGCTTCGCACGTTTCGCGAAATCTTCATAACCCTTCAGGTTGTCGAACGAATATTGACCCATTTCTTTGATGTCGGTAATGGTCAGATATCTGTTGTGGAAAATCATGTCGGTATCGATGTCGTCTTTCTGAATGAACCAGACTTTTCCTTCCACTATATTTGGCTTTGCTGCACGTTCTTTCGCAATTGCTTTTGCTGTATCAAATTTTCCGGTGTTGGTAAATTCAGCAGGTTTTTCAGGGATGGCATCCGGAGTTGTGATGAAACCAGCAACAGCACTGGCTGCAACAATAGCTGGCGATGCAAGATAAACAAAACCTTTTCCCTGCTTGCCGGCGAAATTGCGGTTTCCGGTTGATAATGTTACTTCATCGGGACCATTCTGTCCAACCTGACCAGCAGCGCATCCAGCACAGCCTGCATTGGAAACCATAGCGCCCGCATCTTTGAAAATCTGCATCAGGCCTTCTTCGAGACACTGATTCCAAATATCATTAGTTGATGGAACAATCTTCATAACCACGCCGGGAGCCACTTTACGACCTTTCAGAATGGCAGCGGCAATACGCATGTCTTCCATACGGCCATTGGTGCAACTTCCGATGAATGCAGAGTCTATTTTAGTACCTTTTTTAATCTCTACAGATTCGTTGTCGTGCGGATGTCCGGGCAGAGCCAGCATGGGTTTGAAAGTAGTGACATCAATTTCCTGTGTCAAAACATATTCAGCATCAGCGTCGGCTGCAATCATTTCAAATTTCTTTCCACTGAGTTTTTCGATGTCATTCAGCAGTTTTTCGGTCGGCGGAAACAACAGAATAATCACTCCCATCTCAGTGCCCATCGAAGCAATGGTGATGCGCTCATCCAGCGTCAACTCATCAATGGCTTCGCCATAAAATTCAACTGAATAACTCAGCAGTTTGTTGGCTCCGAAAATGGAAAGCAGATTGAGCACCATGTCTTTCGCGGAAACACCTGCAGGACGCTTACCTTTAAATACTAATTTTACTGATTCAGGAACCTTAAACCAGACTGAGCCCTTGGCCCAGGTGGCAGCAATGTCCTGATCGCCCATGCCCTGACCGAACGAGCCAATAGCGCCCATGATATTGGCATGTGAATCGGTGGAGACAAATGTCGAACCCGGCCATACAAGCCCTTTTTCAATGGCAAGATGAGTTCCGATACCCGAATCGATGTCATAGACTTTAATGTTGTTGTCGCGTGCAAAAAGACGGCAGTAATGCTGATTGGCAGCGTACTTCTGATCTGAACCTGTCGGGTTGCAGTCGAAAGTAAATACCGTTTTTGCCGGATCGGCGACTTTGAGTCCGTTGTCGACAATATTCTTGACAACATTGGCGCCGCCGAAATCGCGCGCAGCACGTGTGTCAATAAAGACGTCAACAATATCTCCGGGTTTTACTGTTTTCTGATTGCTATGGTTAGCAATGATTTTTTCAATAAGGGTTTGTTTCATATCTATGTTTTTTTTGGAAGTCAATCGTGCAAAAATCTCCATCCTTTTACTAAGTTAATCCTGCTGTCTCCTTCCTTGTCCGCTGCGATTTATCTCGTTTTACGTGAAGCCGGTGGAGATACGCCGCAAGTCTTTTGTTGAAAAAGCGCTGCAAGAGCGACACTCAGGATGACAGCAGGCGGGGCTCAGAATTACATTTTTCTGTTCAAAGTGAAAGCTACTTCAAATATTTGTCAAGCCAGCCTTTGAATTCGCGCTGCCACAAAATAGCATTCTGCGGTTTAAGGACCCAGTGATTTTCTTCGGGGAACAAAACAAGTCGTGATGGAATTCCTCTGACTTTGGCTGCAGTAAAGGCCTGCATGGCTTGCGTGTATGCAATGCGATAATCACGCTCACCGTGAAAAATAAGAATTGGCGTGTCCCATTTGTCAACGAAAAGGTGAGGACTGTTTGCGTATGACCTTTGAGCAATCGCATTATTTTTATCCCAGTATGGTCCGCCCAGATCCCAGTCCACAAACCAGAGTTCTTCGGTTTCAAGGTACTGACTTTCGAGATTGAACATGCCATCGTGTGCAATGAAAGCTTTGAAGCGACCTTCGTGATGTCCGGCCAGCCAGAAAACAGAGAAGCCTCCATAACTGGCTCCTACTGAGGCCATGCGATTTTCATCAGCCCATGTTTCTTTTGAAACATCATCGATGGCTGACAAATAATCTTTCATATTCTGTCCACCGTAATCGCCACTGATCTGCTCCACCCATTCCTGTCCAAAGCCAGTCGTGCCGCGACGATTAGGCGCTACAACAATATAACCGTTGGCAGCCATCATCTGGAAATTCCAGCGATAACTCCAGAACTGGCCGACCATTCCCTGCGGCCCGCCTGAGCAATAAAGAATGACCGGGTAAGTTTTTGTTGAATCAAAATGCGGCGGATAAATCACCCACGTCAGCATTTCTTTTCCATCGGTGGTTTTAACGCGGCGCTCTTCAACCTGACCCATGGTGAGCTGTGCAAGCAAATCTTTATTGATGAAAGAAATTTCTTTATCCGCTCCGGACTTCATGTCAACCGAATAAATTTCATCCGGTTTCGAAATGCTGTGACGCTGAGCAATAAATTTGTCACCAGCTATTTCAAAAGCCAGATAATCACATAAGCCTTTTGATATCTGAGTAATGGCTGTATCAGCCAGGTTCAGCGAATAAATGTGACGAGTTCCCTGCCAGTCGCTGAGGAAATAAATTAATTTTCCATCATTGCTCCAGCGCAATTGTTCGGCGCTCTGATCAATCTTTCCAGTGTATTGAGCTTTTTCGCCAGAAGCTATATCGAGTACAAAAAGACGAAGTTTGTCAGACTCATATCCGTCTCGCTCCATGCTTTCCCATGCCAGCTTTTTTCCGTCGGGACTATAGACCGGATTCCAGTCGTAGCCATTCATTCCTTCGGTCAGATTTCTGGTCTTTTTTGTACTGAGATCATACAAATACAAATCGGTATTTGTTGACAATGAATAATCGACGCCGGTTTTTTTGCGGCAAGTGTACACAATCGACTTTCCATCGGGTGCCCAGCAAATCTGTTCGAGCCCGCCAAAAGGTTTCTGCGGTACTTCGTAAGGTTCACCTTGCAGCAGATCAGTCCCTTTACCTAACTTGCCATCAGTCAGCGGAGCCACAAACAAATGACTCTGCGTTGTTACCCACTCATCCCAGTGACGATACATCAGATCATCGATGATGCGCGCATTTGCTTTGTCAAGATCCTTGTAAATATCCTGCACCGTAGGCAGCGCAAGGTCTTTGGTATATGCAATATTTTTTTCGTCGGGCGATAAAATGAATCCTGAAACTCCGCCGGAGTCGCTTGAGACCTGTGTTTTACCAGTGCCATCGGATTTCATTTTAAAGATATGCATTTCATCGTTTTCAGCCGCAGTCATGAAAAGAATTTCGCCATTGGCATTCCAAACAGCATTGTACTCACCGCCGCTTGTGTTTGTAATGTTTTTTCGGTCACTTCCATCCGGCTTCATCGTATATAGTTCGCGATTGCCTTTATTCTGTTTCCAGTCGTACCATGTGACACCAAAAAGAATCAGGCTGTCGCCCGGGCTCACCTGTATTTCGGACACGCGACCCATGGCCCACATCACTTCGGGAGTCATGATGTCGCTTTCAAGTTTTACATTCTGCTGACCGATGATATCGCTTTTCGCCTCTTCCTTACATGGCTGGCAGCAAGCCGCAAGGATAAACGGCAATGCAAGAATCAGAAATGATTTTTTCATACAATTTTATTTTCCTTCGATGCGGTTAAGTGCAATAATTGCGTTTTCGTAATTGTGTTTGAGCTTTAATGCCTGCGCATAATTTTCACGGGCATTGCTGTATTGCTTCAGTTCTTCATACGCCAGACCGCGGTTGTACCAGGCTTCGGCATAAGTAGGATCACACTCAATTGACTTCGTAAACTTATCTATGGCTGTGTTGTAATTCTGCAGATCAACAAGGTTTATGTAACCGATGTTGTACCAGGCATTCTTGTTTTTTGGCTCTATTACAAGCAACGCATCGTATTGCAGCAAAGCTTCTTCGATCAATTGCTGCTCCTGGAGCCACAAGCCATAGTTGTACCGGGCTTCGGCCGAAGTAGGTCTGATGCGCACAGCCGTTTTCAGATAATTCCCAGCAATGGGATCATTCTTGACATCGAACACATGTCCAAGCATAATAAATGCATCATAATATTCAGGATCGTTCTCTGTTGACTTCTGAAGATTGACGATGGCTTTGGCAGTGTCTTTCTGCTCAAGCAATGCAAATCCTTTGATGAAATAGGCTTTGGCGTTGTACTTGTCAATTTCAATAGCGTTGTTGCTGTAGAGAAAGACCTTTTCATAATCTTCGAGAAACAAGTTCAGCTCTGCCAGTTTCAGACTGGGTTCCGGATTTCCCGGATCCATCTCAAACGCCTTTATCAGCGACTTTTTGCAGGACTCAATATTTCCCATTGCCAGATAAACATCGCCAAGAAGAATATGATAATCGGTTTTCTCGGGGTTCAGTTGCAAGGCCTGGCGAACATCGCTGAGAGCTTTCTCTGTTTCGCCCATCGAGAGCAACAGTTCGGCCCGTTGCTGGTACAGACTATCTGCCTTTGGATTTTCTTCGATTTTTTTATTCAGTAATTCGAGAGGCGACATGGCTGAATCCTGCGTTTGCTGTTCGTTTTTGTCGTTCCCGTTTCCACACGAAATCACCGCCGAAGCAAAAGCCAGGGCGATGATTAAAGCGATCAAATATTTCATTCTCATTGAGTGCTGAGTTTTTCTTTGATTTTATTTTCAAGTTCTTCCATCAACTCAGGATTGTCGAGCAGGAGTGCTTTGACTGATTCGCGGCCCTGCCCCAGTTTGGTTTCTTCGTAACTAAACCAGGACCCACTTTTCTTGATAATGTTGAGATCAACACCCATGTCCACAACTTCTCCGGATTTCGAAAATCCAAGTCCATAAATAATATCAAGCTCTGCCTGATGGAAAGGAGGTGCTACTTTGTTTTTTACAACTTTCACCTTAACACGGTTGCCGATAATATTGTCACCATCTTTGATCTGAGCAATCCTGCGAATGTCGATACGCACCGAAGCATAGAATTTAAGCGCGTTTCCACCGGTTGTTGTTTCGGGATTCCCAAACATAACTCCAATTTTTTCTCGGAGCTGATTGATGAAAATACAAACGCAGCGTGTTTTCGAAATGGTTCCAGTCAGTTTCCGGAGGGCCTGCGACATCAAACGTGCATGGAGTCCCATCTTTGAATCGCCCATTTCGCCTTCGATTTCACTCTTTGGAGTCAAGGCAGCAACTGAGTCAATCACAATGATATCAATGGCACCGCTTCGAATAAGGTTTTCGGTAATTTCAAGTGCCTGCTCTCCATTGTCGGGCTGCGAAATCAGCAGGTTTTCAACATCAACACCCAGTCTTTTTGCATAAGTGATGTCGAAAGCATGTTCAGCATCAATAAATGCAGCGATTCCGCCCTTTTTCTGCGCTTCGGCAATAGCATGTATGGCCAATGTGGTTTTTCCTGAACTTTCCGGTCCGTAAATTTCAACAACACGACCACGGGGAAATCCACCCACGCCAATAGCGAGATCGATTCCGACGCTGCCCGTAGAGATTACCTCTAATTCTTCGATGGGAGAATCGCCCAGTTTCATGACTGATCCTTTGCCATAAGTCTTGTCAAGTCGCTCAATGGTTAATTGCAACGCTTTCATTTTTTCGGATTGAACCGAATTTTCTTCTTTTTTCTCTTTCTCTTTGCTCATATCGTGTTTATTTTAATAATTCAAGAATTTGTGCCGTACTGGCTTTTGTCTCAACTTTCGAAATCACTTCTTCGATTTTGCCTTCTGCATCAATAATGAAAGTGGTGCGTAGAATGCCATCGAATGTCCGGCCCATGAATTTTTTCGGGCCCCAGACTCCGTACGCCTTTATGATGGTTTTATCGATGTCCGCCACCAATGGAAAAGGCAAGGAATGTTTCTCTGCAAATTTCATGTGCGAAGCATCACTGTCAGCGCTGATTCCAATTACCTCATATCCTTTTTTCAACCACATGTTGTAATTGTCGCGGAAATCACAGGCCTCAGCCGTACAACCGGGAGTGGAATCCTTCGGATAAAAATACAGGATTACCTTGCGGCCTTTGAGATCGCTTAGTTTTTGCTCGTTTCCTTCACTGTTTTTGAAGGAAAAATCGGGTGCCTGCATGCCTTTTTCCATATTCGGGAAATTTGGTTTAAAATTACTACTTATAATGTAATGCACAAGAAATTTGTTTTCAACATTTCGCTGACAAAAGTATATGGTTTTCATTACCTGATCCGGTTAATAAGTACTTACTTTCGTTTGTAAACGGATTTAATTATTTGTAACCGTTTGTTGTCGGATAAATTCACTCTAAGTAGCTCTTTTACTTTATAATTGACTTTAAAAACACATTCATGAAATTTGGTTAAATCAAAAAAAAGTATTATTTTCGTCAATGCATTAACAACTGCATTGATTATCAGCTTTATAATACGCTGACAAACATTCAGACATAAATCAATCAAATATTAACCGAGAATCAGCAACGGAAAGGATTTAATGAAAGATCAAAATTTCTTGTACAAACCAAGACAATATAATCAAATTGAACTTTGGAAAGACATTTCACAAGAGCAATGGAACGATGCCGGCTGGCAGCAAAAAAATTCCATCCGCACAGTAACTCAGCTTCGAAAAATAATAAAACTCAGTGATTATCAGGCTTCAGAAATTGAGCGCACACTGCAAACTATGCGCAATGAGGGCAAAGAGCCTCTTCGCATAACGCCTTATTACGCATCGCTGATGCAGGAAGATCCATTTCATCCGAAATTGCTTCCCGGCGAGAAAGAAAAACACAGGCTGGACCCGATTTTCTGGCAAAGTGTCCCCACTCCGGCAAACCTCTTTTTTCCGGACACCGGAGCCGAAGGTGCCATGAGCGAAGGCAGCCGTAGTTTCGGCGCAGCGTATCAGCGATATCCAAACCGGGTTGCACTTTTTGTGGCACAAAACACCAGCTGTGCATCGTATTGTGTTCATTGCCAGCGTGCTAAATCGCTCGATTGCACCAATGAAGTAAACAAGACAGAAATAGACAAAGGTTTGTTTTATATTTCACAGAACAGCAATATAAACGAAGTCCTGGTAACAGGCGGCGACGCGCTTATGGTTGGGCGTCAACGACTACAATATATTTTGGAAGAACTGAGTAAAATAGACCATTTGAGAGTCATCAGGATTGCAACACGTGTTCCGGTAGTAATGCCCATGGCTGTAACCGATGATTTGCTTGACCTGATTAATACCGCGTCGAACCGATACAACAATGGGGTTGAAAAATATGTGTATTTCATGACACACATCAATCACTATCATGAAATTACAGCAGAGATGGCTGCCTGTGTGCGGCGTATACGAAATCACGGTTTCACAATACGAAATCAGACGGTTCTGCTAAATCATGTAAATGATTACTATAAAACGCTGGCGGAAACTTTCCGCCGCATGTTCTGGATTGGTGTTCATCCATATTATTTGTTACAGTGTCACAAAGAAAAAGGGATTGTCCATTTCATTACCCCTGTACAGGTTGGTAAAATATACATGAAACATTTGCAGGGATGGATTTCGGGTGTCACCATGCCCCGCTACGCGGTGAATATTGAAGGAGGCGGCGGAAAAGTGCTGCTGATGCCCTCTGGGCACGACACACTGAACAACAATGAGAATATCGATGAAAAAATTTCGGAAAGTTTTGCGATGGTTAATACGTGGGACGGCAAGACAATTCTGCGATACGAATCATTAGGCCGTGCAAAGAAAAAAGAATACGAAGAAGCCGTAGAAATAATGAATCGTTTTATCGGACGCAAAGAAGTGTTTTTTCCAAAAATTATTATTGTGGATGACAAGGGCAATCATATTGAAACGACCAACAGAACAAAACTTCCGTTGATTGAAAAAATGAAGAAATCAGAACTGCTTGATTATTCAATATACAGCCGGGACATGCCGTTGACAAATCCCGCTGATATTGCCGATGAACTTGAAAAAGCTTTTTTGAAATCACCATTCAATAAGTAATTTGTATGCTTGCAACGAGGCTGTTCAAGGAATTCTGTATGTGCGAAAAAGGCAGTGGCATGCTGCTGATTATCGCAACATTTGTATCCATTTTAATTTCAAACTCGGTAATCGGAGAAAACTATATCGCTTTATGGCAGACCAAAATCGGGATCATGAGCATTGAACACTGGATCAACGATGGGCTGATGGCGGTGTTTTTTCTTATGATTGGTCTTGAGCTTGAGCGCGAAATATACAAAGGTGAATTGTCGAATCCCCGCGATGCGCTGCTGCCAATATTTGCAGCTATCGGGGGCATGGCAGTACCCGCAGCCATTTATACATTTTTTAATGCAGGCACATCAACCAGCTCCGGGTTTGGAATACCGACTGCCACCGATATTGCTTTTGCGCTGGCTGTTTTAATGATGCTCGGAAACCGTGTGCCCGTTTCACTAAAGGTTTTTCTGACAGCGCTGGCAGTAATAGATGACCTTGGAGCAATCATCGTAATTGCAATTTTCTACACAAACACCATTTTGTTGTCAGCGCTGGCTGCTGCTTTCGGCATATTTGCCCTGTTGCTGTTTTTTAGAATTATCAAAATAAACCACCTTTTGATTTATCTCATCGGGGGAGTGGCAATGTGGTATTTTATGCTTCAATCAGGAGTTCACGCCACGATTGCAGGCGTATTACTAGCTTTTGTCATTCCGTTTGGCAAAGGCGACGAAAAATCTCCGTCATGGAAGCTGCAACATGCCATTCATATACCTGTTTCATTTGGTATTGTACCTCTTTTTGCGCTTGCCAACACCGCTATCATAATCAGTCCTGACCTGGGCAAACTCTTTTCAGAATACTATGCCATCGGAGTCTCTGCAGGATTAATCATAGGCAAACCACTTGGGGTAATTGTTTTCAGCTTTCTGTCTGTAAAAATGAAATTGGCAAGACTACCTGACGATATCAGCTGGAAATCGTTGCTGGGAGCTGGTTTTCTGGCGGGGATCGGTTTTACCATGTCGATATTTATTACAATTCTGGCTTTTACCGATTCCTCCATCATAAGCAACACCAAATTCGTAATTCTTGTTTCCTCGCTGGTTGCCGGAAGCATAGGCTTCTTTTTGATACGAACAGCAGCAAAGCCGATAAGAACACCAGATTGATTTTTACGAGAGCTGATATTTGTCATTTCAGTCTGTAGAATTCACTCATAAAAGGTAATTTTGCATAAACAATAAAAACAGACAATTTTAAAATACAAACACCATGAAATTCACACGTAAAGCAAGCGCCAACTGGCAGGGATCGGGAAAAGAAGGCAAAGGAACGCTGACAACAGGAAGCTCCGTTTTAAACAACACTCAATATTCATTCAGCTCACGCTTCGAAGAAGGCATTGGGACCAACCCCGAAGAGCTGATAGCAGCGGCTCATGCAGGATGTTTCACCATGAAACTCAGTTTTGTGCTGGGCGAAAACGGATTTACACCGACCAGTCTGGATACAAAATCAGGTATTGTTTTCGAAGACGGGAAAATCACCGAAATCAATTTGGATCTTACTGGAAATGTCCCCGGAATTGATGCAGCCAAATTTCAGGAACTGTCCTTGATTGCCAAGGAGACCTGCCCTATTTCGGGACTGCTGAATACAACAATCAATCTCAAAGTAAAACTCGCTTAACCCTTTCGATCAACAATTCATAACCTTAAAAACAGGCGCGGAGATTTCTGCGCCTGTTTTGTTGTACTATTTCGATTAACAGCTGCTTCAGGAATTTTTATAAAATAATAAAGCCCGCCGATAAAACATCAGCAGGCTTTATTTCTAAAAAAGTATGGATTATTTCTGACTGAAATAGTCTTCGACTTCGTAGTAATTGGCAAAATTCACTTTGGATTCAGCAGCATGGAACTGACTGGCCGGGATTATAAAAACTCGTAATGAATCCCATATCTGGTCAGCGCCTGTATATGAAGACCCATCAGGGTTTGTAATAGCCACGCCAACTTCATTGTATAATGAAGTAATCCAGTACCGGGTATTGTAGTAGCCACCATAGCCCAGTCCGCCAACCGGATACCAGTTGTACTGGTGAAGATAGGGAATGATTAAAGAAGAATCCATCATGCCGGCCGAAACTGGTAAAATCAGGTAATTGTACTGATGTGCAGTAGTCATCGTATCCCCTGGGAAACCGCATACAATCACATTTGCATTTCCATCAGTGCCATTGGTTCCGGCAGTACCGGCTGGTCCGCGCGGACCTTCAGGACCTTCGCATGAAACAGCTATCATTCCCATAACTAAAAGAAGAACAGCAAAAATTTTCAGATTTTTCATAACAGTTGAATTTAAATTTGAGTGCAAATATACATATTTAGCATGTTATATCAAACTTTTTATCGATGTAGCTGATATAATACACATTATATTGATATTTTTAAACAACTAATTACAACTGATAAACAGCTATATAATGAAACAAAAAAGCTTTTATGAATTAATTGCAATATTTCATCTGAGAAAATGTTACTTTTAGTACCAATAAACCAAAACCTTAAAACCTGAAACCCATGAAAACAAGAAATCTGATTGTCACATTGATCATTGTGACATTGGTAGCATTCAGCTGTGGCGGCAAGAAGAGCTACGACGGGAACCAAAAAAACAATGAGGCGCCGACAATTGATGAAATAAGCAAAGAAGAAGCGCCTGCCGAAGAAATGGAACAGAGCGGCTATGCATCGTCTACAGCGACATCTGATGGTTCAAAAAAAACAGCTGATAAAGATGCCAAAGACGATTATGCTGCAATGGTGTCTTCATCTGCTGCACAAATGAGCAAATTCGATTCAACACACAAGCTCATTCGCACAGCTGAGCTAAAATTCCGCACCCTTGACGTTACAGGAACCTCGTATGCCATCGAAGATCTGGTAAAAAAACATGGTGGCTACACAGCAAGCACTTATTTATCGAGCGAAATTTCGAACAAGGAAACCACGCGTGTCAGCCCTGATTCGCTGGTAGAAACCACCACTTATCATTTTACGAATGAAATGATCGTTCGTGTTCCAGTACGAAATATGGACACCACATTAAAATGTCTAGTGCCGATGATTGATTTTCTCGACTATCGCAACATCAAAGCTGAAGACGTTAGTCTGTCGTACCTGCGCAAGCAACTGGAGAAGAAACGTCTCGACCTGTATAATATGCAGGTGAGCGGATTGACAACCACAGGAAACACAGGCGACCGCCTGGCGGCAATGGAGTCACAACTTCAGAAGCAGATTCAGAACGACGAATCATTGATTGAACGCATGGAACTGGATGACAAGGTGAATTACGCAACCATTACCTTGCATTTATACGGTCGCGACAAAACCCGTCATGTCATGCTTGCAGACGAAGATAAGATTGACTCTTACAAGCCCGGATTCGGACGAAATTTGATGCATGCATTGAATCGCGGCTGGCAGGTTCTGCAATTGTTTGTACTCGGACTGATCACTCTCTGGCCGCTCTGGCTGGCCGGTGCGTTGGTATGGTTCCTCATCGCCCGCATTACTAAAAACAAAAAATCGAAACAGCTTCCGAAATAATATTTGAAATGAAATAAAAAATGGCTCGCATTTGTAATCCGAGCCATTTTTTTAGCACTGACGCGGATTTGCATTCCGTGGCCGTGAACTTATTTCGACAATTCAAACGCCAGCGCCACAATTTCCTGCAGCGATATGGTCGGCTCCGCCTCGGTGATGTCATGCAATTGTCGCGCTTGTGAAGCAAACCTTTTTGAAATTTCATTTCTGAAAAAGCGGATGTCCGGTTCATCGTCACCAAGCCGCACTCGATCGAGTCCATCAGCATCTTTCAGCAGATGTATCACATCAATATTTTCAGTTTCTGCAGCTGGCTCTTCCGATTTTGAATGCCATTTCACAGCATTGTACACCGTTAAATAATCGCATTTCTGCAAACCAAATTCTTCGAATAATCCTCGATAGTATGGCAGAAATTCATCAGCGGAACGCAGCCCGTGGCCTGGTTCCCGGCCGTCGGTCAGACGTCCCAGATCATGCACTTTGGCGGCAAAAAAAGCAAGTCTGCCCTGCCCGTCCATATTCAGTTTTTGAGCCAGTACGCACACCCAGGCCATCACCCGATGTGTGTGTAGCCGACCATGTAAAAATGACTGATGATCGAAATCTTCATCTTTTACTTCGAAGCGATGCAGATTTGCAAGAATATTATTCATCCATTCCCTCCGGCTTCCAGTCGCGCTTCAGCAAAGATTCGAAATCAGGTATAAATGATCTGATTTTTTCTGACAATTTTTTCACGTCGCCTTCCATAGTGCCAAATTCCTGTCCTCCGCAAAAGCTTATGTGACCATCAAAAATTAATGTATCATTGGTGTCATGTACTTTCAAAACAGCACCGGTTCCACCTACGCAGCCTTTATTGTCTTTTTTAGGAATATTTTTGAAACCGAGTGAATCGTAAAATTCAACTATTTCGAAAAACTGAATATTGGTAATTGCAATCGAAGTATCGGTCAGTATTGTGCCGTAGCTATCGACTTTTACTTTTATTTCATTCTTGGTTACCAACAGCTCGTAGCTGCGATGATATTGCGGTGCCACTGACGAAGCCTGATATTCATACAGGATGGTGCCGATTTCAGTTTTTTCGGATTTCATGTTTTTCTGATTTTTACATGAGACAAAAAGAATTGCTAATACTAAAAAAGTGTATTTCATAATTCCAAAATTAATGAAAGTATTGATATTGCCACCAAAATAGAGCAGAAATTATTGTATTCTTTTCAACGCTTCGCGCTGACTCAGGCCAGATAATTCGGTGCGGGCAACAAACTGTTTCACAGCTTCAGGATTCACTTTGCTGTATTCGCGCAGCGCCCAGCCAATGGCTTTGCGGATGAAAAATTCCTTTTCGTGAGCCAACTTTTTGCAAGTTTCAAATAAGCGTTTTTCATTCGTGTCATTTTTATATTTCAGCTGATGCAAAATGGCTGAACGGCGCATCCACATATTGTCGTGGTTCTGCCAACGGGAAACAACATCATCGATAATTTCAGGATTATTTTTCAGAACAAAACCTGCCAGCGACGGCGCAATAAAATCAACTGAATCCCACCAACCTTTGTTCTGGATTAGCTTTTCGAAAAGAGGAATATGCTCAGGTGTAATTTTTTTACGCACCCGAAACATGATTTCCATGCAGCAATACTGCATTTCGCGCTGCGGAGAATTCCAGCAAAGTTCAGCAAACGCAGGTATATTCTTTATGTCCGGCAGTTTGTTTGTTTTCAGAAAGTCGCCCAGAATTTCCTTGCGCAGCGGTGATCCCACTCCGAAAAATTCGGATTGATCTTTCATATATTTTTTTGCACCTGCTGCAACAACCGGATTGGCTGCGGCCTGCAGCGCATCGGATAAGCACTTATGGTATTCTTTAATAGTCATGATAAAACAAAGCTACGAAATTTCGCTTGTTTGGAAAATGATTGAAACCGAATTGAAAATAAACATCATCATGGGGCTTCGCGGATTTTATTATTCACGGAGCTTTGCTCCGGGCTAATATCTGCAGCGCCGTTGGCGCTTTTTGTACATCGTAGCTTTATTTATGCCTTCGGCCTCTCAACCTTGACCTCGACCTGGGCGCGCGTCTCCTGACGCGTGACTCTAACGCGTGACCATTCCCTCAGCTTCTAATACTTCATCCACTTAAACAATTCCTTCAAGGTTGGTTTTTTCCCATACATCAGAATTCCGGTGCGGTAGATGCGACCGGCGATCCAGGTTGTGACAATAAAACCAGCAATCAGGAAAAGCATAGACAATCCAATTTCCCAAAGAGGGACAGGCGGATTGAATGGAATGCGCGCCATCATGACAATGGGCGAAGTGAATGGGATCATTGAAAGCCAGAACGACACAGGCCCATCGGGATTATTGAGAACGAAATTCAGACTGACCAGCGCGAGAATCAGGGGCACCGTTACGGGCAGCATAAATTGCTGCGTATCGGCATCGTTATCAACCGCCGATCCGATTGCTGCAAACATGGATGCATACAGCAAATAGCCGAAAAGAAAATAGAATATAAAAATAATCAGAATGTTCCCGAATTGAATATGGGAAACACCCTCAAGAATCTGATTGGATCTGCTTTGGGTAAGCTGTAAGGATTCCTGCTGCGAAGCAATATCGGTTTGCGAAAGGCCTTTGTCCTGAACAACAACTTTTGGAGGTTCTTTGTATTTAAACATTTCAGGATTGATTTGCTGCAGACTGAAAACAATCACCGCTGTCAATCCGATCCAGAGAACAAACTGAGTCAACCCAACCAATGCAACGCCGACAATTTTTCCAAGCATCAGCTGAAATGGCTTCACGCTGCTGACAATAACCTCCACAATACGGTTTGTTTTTTCTTCAATAACACCCCGCATCACCTGCGAACCATACAGGAAAATGAATGTGTAAATCAGAATTCCACCAAGCATTCCAAGGATATAGCTGATTTCGGAAAAGCTCTGTTCCTCCTCGCCTTCACGCATGATAAACGTGCTGATTTTCACATTGACATTCACGTCTTCCAGAATTTTTTTATCAATACCTGAAAGCGAGAGCCGGTGCGCTTCGAGCTCCTGTTTGATCACACCTTCAATCAGATCAACAATGCCAAATCCCATGTCCTTCTGCGAACTCATTTTTACAGAATTCGGGTTATTAATTACCGATTCAGGAATGTAGAGCACCGCGTCATATCCAAGGCCTTCCAGATTTTCGCTGGCAGCCTGATACGACATATATATATTTTCGAAAACAGCTTTGTTCGAATTCGGAAATTTGTTTTGAAACAACCCGGTTTCATCAAGCACGGCAATTTTCTTATGCTGATCGGACACATTGGCCAGATACACGGGAACAACAAACAAAGCCGCCATGAGAATCGGTCCAAGAATAGTCATTACAATGAATGATTTTTTCTGAACCCTGGAGAGATATTCCCTTCTGAGAATTATAAGAATTTTTTTCATTTCCGGCTTTTTTTATGGATCTTGTTTCCGGTTACTTCCGAAATAAAAATATCATTCATCGATGGCATCAATTCCTCAAAAGAAGTTACATGACCAATTTCCATCGAAGCTTTTAGCAAGTCGTTTGAATTGACACCCGGATTGAGCTCAACTCTGTAAGAACAAAAATCCTCTTTATGCTCAATTGCACTGATAATTCCCAGCGGGCTTAACCTAGAATCATCGCAGTTGGAAACACCACGCAATTTCAATTGGTAGATGTTTGAACTGTGCTGTTTTTTAATTTGCTGGACATTTCCTGAAAGAATAACTTTTGATTGATTGATCAGAGCAATATCATCGCAAAGCTCTTCAACCGAAGCCATGTTGTGTGTCGAAAAAATGATTGTTGCACCCTTTTCCTTCAGTTGCAGAATTTCTTCCTTAAGCATTTCAGCATTGATAGGATCGAAGCCGCTGAAAGGCTCATCGAAAATAAGCAGCGACGGAGCATGAATCACCGTAATTATGAATTGAACTTTCTGCTGCATACCTTTAGAAAGCTCGTCAACACGCCTATTCCACCAGTCTTCGATACCAAATTTCTCAAACCATTGTTTCAGCCGCAGATATGCATCCGACTTACTTATTCCTTTCAGCTGAGCCAGGTACAGCGCCTGCTCCCCAACTTTCATCTTTTTATACAATCCGCGTTCTTCGGGCAGATAACCAATATCCTCGGTATGCTGCTCATCGAGTGGATGACCTTTGATCAACAGACGACCGCTATCGGGACCAATAATCTGATTTATTATTCTGATCAGGGTGGTTTTTCCGGCGCCATTGGGGCCAAGCAAACCAAAAATACTTTGCTCCTTTACCTGAATCGAGACCCGATCCAGCGCCGTATGATTGGCGAAATTTTTACAAACATCCTGTGCTTCGAAATAAATCATAGTGCAAGGTTAATCAAAATATTCCTTCATCCGGTCGAAAAACGATTTTTTCTTCTGCGTATTGTCGGGCTGGAAACTGCTCTTGGTGTTCATTTGCTCCAGGAAAGATTTTTCATCTTTCGTAACCGATTGCGGAACCCAGATATTAATGCTGACAATCAGATCGCCGCGTCCATAACTGTTGAGCGCAGGCAATCCCTTTCCTTTAAGCCGGAACATTTTTCCGGGCGTGGTGCCAGCTGGAATTTTTATTCTGGCCTTTCCGTCGAGCGTGGGAACATCGACCTGCGTACCGAGCACGGCTTCGGCATAGGACACATTGTGTTCGTACAGCAAATTTATATTGTCGCGCTTGAAAAATTCATGCTCAATTTCTTCAATCAAAACGATCAGATCGCCTGGAATTCCTCCTCGGGGAGCAGCATTGCCTTTGCCCGACATACTGAGTTGCATGCCGTTTTCGACGCCGGCAGGAATTTTTATTGAAATCACTTCCTCACCTTTTGTAAGTCCAGATCCGGAACAGGTCGGACAACGGTCTGTAATAATCGTTCCTTCTCCGTTGCAATGCGGACAAGTAGAAGCTGTCTGCATTTGCCCAAGAAATGTATTGGTCACACGCATCACGCGGCCGGAACCCTGACAGGTGGTACAGGTTGTTGGCTTGCTTCCTGAACGGGCGCCGCTTCCATTGCAACTTTCGCAATGAATATTCTTGTTTACTTTAACTTTCTTCTCTACGCCATTGGAAACTTCTTCGAGCGTTAGCTTCACCCTGATTCGAAGATTCGATCCTTGCGGAACGCGTTGCGATGAACGGCTGCGACCGAATCCACCGCCAAATCCACTGAATCCGCCCCCAAAAAAGTCACCAAAAATATCTCCGAAATTGCTGAAGATATCATCCATGCTCATGCCACCACCATAGCCACCAGAGCCGTTCATGCCTGCATGGCCAAACTGATCGTACCGTTGACGCTTGTCGGGATTGCTCAGTACTTCATACGCTTCGGCTGCTTCCTTGAATTTATCTTCCGAAGTCTTATCATCCGGATTTTTGTCAGGATGGTACTTGATGGCCATCTGCCGGTAAGCTTTTTTCAACTCATCGGCTGTAGCATTTTTCGAGACACCAAGTACCTCGTAATAATCGCGTTTACTCACTCTTTTCAGTATTAATTTCCAACAACTACTTTTGCATAGCGCAGCACTTTGCCCCGCATTGTATATCCTTTTTCGACAACCTCAACCACTTTGCCCTTCATTTCAGGATTTTCAACCATTGTCAAGGCTTCATGGAAGTCGGTATCAAACACCTCGTTCACCGATTCCATCGACTCCAGTCCTTTCTGCTTCATGATGCCTAAAAGCTTGTTGTAGATAAGTTCATATCCGTGCTTCACTGCTTCAATTTCGGTGGCTGTTGCCAGACTTGCCAAGCCGCGTTCGAAATCATCGATTACCGGTAAAATGTCAAGCATCAGCTCTGATCCGGCAGATTGCAGCAGGTCAAAACGTTCCTGGCGCATCCGTTTTTTATAATTCTCGAAATCTGCAAAAAGCCGGGTGTATTTATCCTGCCATTCATTTGCTTTCATCTGCAGGCTTTCCATTGTTTCTATTACCACATCGGGACATTGCTTTTCGTCGCCGGTGTTTGTTTCACCTTCATTCAATTCCGTTTCTTTCTGCTCAGGATTCTCAACAGGTTGTTGATCCTGATTTTTCAGTTCTTCGTTGTCGCTCATTTTCTCTTTCTTTTTTCCAAATTTCATATTGAAACATCTATCAATTTATTCGCGCGCGTGGCTGTCAAAAAGTTTGCCAGCGGGCTTCTGAGTGTCGTTTTGTCAGGCCAGGAGGTTTTCTTCAGCTATGCCTAGTGATAAAGCGGTGGCAACCAGTTCCTGCCACACTTGCGGAACAACGGGTACGCCGTCACGCAGGTATTCCTGCTCACGTGACAGCTCCGGCTCTCCGGGAATAATCACATGTTCTCTTCCTTCGGCAGCTTTCGATTGGCGGAATGTTCTGATCCAAAGGTCCATGTACTCCTTAACCTCGTCTGCAGGCCGGAACCCGTCGATGCGGATTGCGCCGAAAAAATGTCCAAGTCCCGCTCCCGGAGCACCAGGTTTTGGATCGAGATAAGCAACCTGCGGTGGCACGAAAGGTCCGAAATTGGCACCTGACAATATTGCTGATAAAATATCGACCATGGCTCCCATGCAAAATCCTTTGTGACTGGCGTGTTCATAATCGCCTCCCAGCGGAAGAATAGCTCCACCACGCCGAAGTACTGAAGGATCGTTGGTTGCTTTCCCTTCAGCATCCTGCACAAAACCCTGCGGGGACTCTTTACCCTGCTTTTCCATGAGCTCCAGCTTACCGCGGGCAATGGGCGTTGTAGCAAAGTCTGCCGTAAACGCCGGCTCTTCCTTGCCCGGAATCGTAAACGCGATAGGGTTGGTTCCGAGCATGCGGTCGATGCTGAAAGTGGGAGCCACCAGTGCATTTGCATTGGTCATTGCAAATCCAATCATATCCTTTTCAGCGGCCATCATGGTGTAAAAACCAGCAATGCCAAAATGATTTGAATTGCGCACGGCCACCCAGCCCGAGCCCACCTGCTCCGCCTTGCGGATGGCCAGCTCCATGGCGAATTTTCCGGCAATCATCCCTGGCGCCAGATCGCCATCCACGGTGCCCGTAGAGGGAGTTTCGTGAACTATTTTCAGCTCCGGATTCATGTTGATGCGCCCTTTCTGCCAGAGACCAATATAATCTTTGATCCGCATCAGTCCATGGCTTGGAATGCCACGCATTTCTGCAGCTATCAACATATTGGCTACCGTCCGGGCATTGTCGGCTGAACAACCGGCTTTGAGAAATATTTTTTCAACCAGTGAGAACAGTTGTGTTTTGCTGTATCGTTGCATTGCAATTTTTTTGCAAAAGTACGATTTTGTTATCACCTCTCGAAGGGTACTTAAACCCCTCGAAGGGTTTCAAACCCTTCGAGGGGTAAATGGAAAAGTTCTAACTTTGCCCTGCAACGTTCCATTAATATAATTGTCTTAACGCAGTAATATGAACACTATGCGATTATTGAATGTAGCTATTATTCTACTTTTTTCGGGATCTCTTTTTGCTCAGACTGCTGAATTCGGCAGACAAAGCCCGTATCTGATTGAAAACCTCGGACAGGTTTCAAATTCCGACGGTACGCCGGCCACGCAGGTGCTGTTTAGCATGACAACCCCCGGAATCGATTTCTATCTGACCAATGATGGAATAACGTATGTGTTTAAACGCGGAATCGAGGACGAACAGGCGGTTTATGATCCCATAATGTCAGACCGGCCTGCCCCGCTGAAGGAAATTCAATGGCACCGCGTAGATGCAACTCCGGTTGGAGCCAGCATCGATAAAAAAAATATTGAAATTGTTTATTCAAAAACCGGAACCGTAAGTTTTTACAACGAGCTGGTACCAGAGGGACTCGAACATATGCGCCCGGTTCAGTCAGTCACTCTCAAAAATATTTATCCGGGCATCGATTGGCAGTTTGTGGTTGAGGAAGATTTTCTCAAATACAATTTCATACTGCATGCCGGCGCTGATATGTCGCAGATAAAAATGAAATTCGAAGGACAGGACAAAATAACGCTGAAGGAAAATAGTCTGTTGATCGAAACCTCGCTGGGAGCCTTGAAGGAAAATAAAATCGAGTCCTTTACCTCCACTGGCATCAGCGTTGGTGTGAATGCCAGTCTTGATGAAAATATTCTCAGCTATCAGCTGGAAAAAATGCCGGAGCTGAAAGACGGCGAAACCCTGATTATCGACCCGCCTCTGGTGTGGGGAACCTATTATGGCGGCACCGGAAACGATCTGGCCATTGTGATGGAACGAAACAACAACGGCTACATCTATGTACTGATGGAAGTTTCATCCACCGACTTTCCTGTTCTCAATGCCGGTGCTCCCTCATTTTATCAGGGCGCCTTCGCAGGGACGGTTGATGTTGGAATCGTGAAATTCACCGAGGACGGAATCCGCGTCTGGTCTTCATATTACGGGGGTGCACTGGATGACAAACCCAGTAATCTTTTTTACAACGGAACCATTATGATGATTGTCGGAGGAACAACTTCTTTTGATTTTCCAACACTGAATTCCGGAATTCCGGGCTCTTATTTCGATAACACCCTTGGTGGAACCAAAGATGGTTTCATCATCACTTTCGGCCCCATGGATACGCGTATCTGGGCAACATATCTTGGAGGAACATCCAATTATGATCACGCAAATGACTGCTCTTTTGATGGTTCTCGGCTGATTGTTGTTGGAAATACTTACTCCGATGCAACTGACTTTCCGCTTGTCAATTTGCCAGGGGCATACTTTCAAAATACTTTCTCGGTCTACGATGTTTTTGTCACAGAGTTTACCACAACGTTTTCTATGAGCTGGAGTACGCTGTTAGGCGCGACAGTGGATGAGAAAGATGTTTATTGTGATATAGATTCATCCGGCCGGCTTGGGTTAGCCTATGCCTGCACTTCTTCAGATCTGCCATTGGTAAACACGCTGCCCGGATGCTATCAGCAAGCTTTTAGCGGCGGAGTTGATTACGGAATCACTCTTTTCAATACATCGAGGCAGATTTCCTGGCAAACATGTTATGGTGGCACTGGAAATGATTTTATAAATGATATAATCTGTGATTTTAATGACGGTTGGTTGCTTACTGGCTCTTCTGCATCGGTTGATTTCCCTGTTGTTAATAACATAAGCGCCTCCTTTTATCAGGCTATTAAAGGAGGGGGGGCTGATGCCGTAATTTTAAGATTCGGTAATAACGGACAACAACGTTACTCGAGCTTTTATGGTGGGTCCGTAAATGATGCTGCAAAAGGAATAACTTTTGACTCTCGTAAAAATTTATACGTTGTTGGTGCAACGAACACGCCTGGAACCGGCTTGCTTACACTTAATCCTAATGATGGTTCATATTTTAAAAATTCAAATACCGGAGCTTACGATGAATTTTTACTTGAACTGGATTCAAACTTCACACTCAGATGGGCAACCTATCTTGGTGGCAGCTATGATGATGAATTAAGGGATGTAAGGGTATCTCCATCTGATCATGTTTTTGCGGTTGGGTTTACAAAATCTCAAAATCATCCATTATTTGATCTGACACCGGGCACTTCTTATTTTGACAACCAGATTAATAACAATGGTACTGGCAACGGAAACCGCGATGCGGTAATCATGAAATTCATTCCCTGCCCGGAAAATTTCAACTCCATTGCCGGATTAGATTCAGTCTGCTACGGGCTGCCCGACACGCTGGTAACTACAGGCGGTTTCACTTACACCTGGAATACCGGATCGGTAAACGACACCATCATTCAGACCATTACTGCCGACACATCCTATATTGTGACTGCCACTCATCTCTGGGGCTGTGTGGAGCGCGATACTTTTGTGGTAAAGGTTATGCCATTACCAGTAATCACTTTCACCGGCGATTCCATGGTTTGCCTCAACGATTCCATGCATCTCGGTGTTGATGGCGGTGTAAACTACGTGTGGGAAAACGGATTTACAACCGACAGTATTTCATTCCTGCCCGCAGCCAGCGAGATTCTCACAGTGACCGTAACGAACAGCTTTGGCTGCACAACACAAGACAGCATTCAAACAACGGTTTATCCATTACCGGTGCCACTTATAACCGGAGACAATACGCCCTGTCTGTACGATACCACAAGTATTTCGGCAAGCGGCGGCGTTTCATTTGTTTGGTCCACAACGGCTACAACGCCCGCCATTGATATTGCCTGGAACAACACCGGAACATTTGACTACAACGTCATTGCCACCGACGTGAACGGTTGTTCCGATACCGCATTTTTTACGGCGACGGTAACTAATCTGCCTGAATTCTGGCTTGGAAACGATACCATCATCTGCGACCTTACCACCATTACGCTTGATCCCGGAATAGCCGGTGCAAGCTATAACTGGAGCACAGGAGCCGTAACACAAACACTGGATGTTTCATCGGCTGATACATATTCGCTCGACCTTGCCGATGCCAACAACTGCCATTTCAGCGACACCATCAATGTTGCTGTACAGCCGCTTCCAGTCATCACTTTCAGCGGTGCCGACACTACTTGTTTTGGATCATCGATAACGATGACAGCAACTGCTCCAACCGGCATTTCCTATATGTGGAGCAACGGATTGAACACTTCTACCATCACGTTTACGCCCACCGCAAGCGGGCTTGACACCATTGCGGTTACAATCACCGATGCGCTGACCTGTACAAAAACTGACAGTCTTGAATTCATGGTATACGCGCTGCCGCTTCCAACGATTGCCGGCGATGTTACCCCGTGTCTGCATGACACCACAACACTCACTGCAAGCGGCGGTATATCCTATGTTTGGTCCACAGGCGCTACTACTACAGCCGTTGACATTCCTTTCAACAGTATGGGGACTTATAATTATTACACCATTGCAAAGGATATTCATGCATGCAGCGACACTGCTTTTTATACAGCCACCGTTCTGGCATTGCCAACCTTTAATCTGGGGCCGGACACCATCATTTGCGACCTAACATCGATTCCGCTGGATCCTGAAATTGCAGGCGCAACCTACAACTGGAGCACAGGTGCGACAACGCAATCCATTACAGTAAACTCCGCAGACAGCTATTCGCTGCAACTGACAGACGGAAATACCTGTAAATATGCGGATACCATTGATGTTGCCATTCAGTTATTACCTGTCATTACTTTCAGCGGAGCCGACACAACCTGCTTTGAATCGTCCATAACGATGACAGCAACAGCGCCGACTGGTACGTCTTATTTGTGGAGCAATGGATTAAACACTTCCACCATCACGTTTACGCCCACCGCAAGCGGGCTTGACACTATTGCGGTTACAGTCACTGATGCGCTGACCTGTACAAAGACAGACAGCCTGGAATTCATGGTATATGCCCTGCCGACGCCTGCAATAAGCGGCAATTTAAGCGTTTGCACCAATGATACTTTAGCACTGACCGTGAATGGCGGCATTTCGTATTTATGGTCGTCAGGAACACCTGCTGCCAGTGCCAATTTTGTATGGTCATCGGCTGGCAGCAATACAGTATATTCGGTCGCAACAGATATTCACAGCTGCAGCGACACAGCTTTCCACACAGTCAACGTTTTGCCACAGCCCATATTTAATCTTGGCGCTGATACCACAATTTGTGCTTTTACCTCAATAACACTCACACCGGGAATTGCGGCTGCAGCCTATGACTGGAGCACAGGAGCAATCACCCAAACGATAACGATTGGCACGGCCGACACTTACGAGCTGGAACTCACCGGCTCCAATGGCTGTAAGTTTGCTGACTCCATCACGGTTGCAGTGCAGCCCTATCCGACCATTGCTTTTGGAGGAGATACAGTAGTTTGCTATAGTCATCCAATCACAATTACCGCAACGGGTGGTGTTTCATATGCGTGGGAAAACAGTTTGTCCGGCGCCAGTATCACATTCGTTCCGCTGACAACAGATACGCTGACTGTTATTGTTACCGATATTTATGGTTGTGCCAGCACCGATTCTGTAAGTTTCGACGTTTTGCCTCTTCCAATACCGGCCATTGCGGGTGTAACTGAAATATGTCAGTTCAATTCCACAACACTCACTGCATCGGGCGGAGCATCCTATCAATGGTCAACCGGACAGAGCACCGCTGCTGCAAATGTATCGTCTTCGGTCGCCGGAATCTATGACGTCTATGTGATTGTTACTGGTGCCAACCTGTGTTTTGATACAGCTTTCCATCAGATCGACGTTCATGCTTTGCCCGTTGTTGATCTCGGCAACGACACTAATATTTGCGAAGGAACTAATATAATACTCGATGCAGCCAATGCAGGAGCTTCATTCAACTGGAACACCAGTGTTGCAACGCAAACCATTTCGGTTTCAACAGCCGGAACATATTCTGTTACTGTTACCGATGCAAACACCTGTCAGAATGCGGATACAGTGATGGTTTCAACCACCCCGTTTGCAGATGCCTCGATTACCGATGTAGCTTATGTGTGCCTGAACGGCACTACGTTCTCATTTGTTGCAGCACAGGGTGGCGGCAGCTGGAGCGGCGATGGAATCACAAATGCGGCAACGGGCGAATTCAATCCGGGTGTTGCAGGTGTTGGCAATACCACCATTGTTTACACCATCACCGGATTATGCGGAGACACGGATTCATCAGTTATTGAAGTAGCTGATATCCCGGTTATCGATTTTACATCTACCGATGAAACATGCCCCGATTTGAATGACGGAACATTGATTTTAAATATCTACGGCGGCACTCCCCCTTATGCCTATGATCTGGACGGCAGTTTGATTTCGGACACCACAACAGGTCTTGCCCCCGATACTTACCTGCTGACTATTTCAGACAGCCGCTCTTGTTCCGAAACCAGCAGTGTTCTGATTAATGCCGAAGATACACCATGCGGTGAAGCAGATCTTTACGTTCCAAACATTTTCAGTCCGAACGGTGATTTGGAAAACGATGTTTTGTATGTGCGCAGCAATTTCATAAAGTCAATGTCGTGGTATATTTACGACCGCTACGGAGAAAAGGTATTTGACAGCAAGAGCATTGATACTGGCTGGGATGGCGAATTTCAAGGCATACCCGTTCAGAGTGGTGTTTATTTCTGGCACATCAAAGCTACCATGCTGGATGAATCTGTAATTGAGCGCGAAGGAAATGTGACGGTGGTCAGGTAGGACAGAGTTTATAAAGTTGTAAAGTTGAAAGGCCGCGTGCAACGACTTAGCGTTGGGCATGGATTGGGCTGTCACGGAAAACAAAATGTTGAATGCATTCCCGATATATTAGCGAGGCTGTCTCAAAACAACGCTTTCTTCAAAAACAATATTCCATCGTCCGAAAGCGACGAAGGAGCGAGAGGATATGGAATCGTTGTTTTTGAAGCTGTTACGACGATTCCATATTCCGGCCGAATATTATCCCTCGAAGGGTTCAGAACCCTTCGAGGGATTTCGAACCGGCCGGAACGATGGAATATCGTAACGTTTTTCTATTTTAAGAAGCCACCCGGAATCGTCGGGAATAAAGGCTTAACCGCGCCCAACGATTCCGGGTCCGTACCTCAGCTTTAAAAATGTCCAACAGACGCCAAAATGTTCGGCACTACCAATGGCTTTTTCAACGCCAGCTGAATTCGTCTTTCAATCAAATATATTTTACATCTATCGAGCTTTTTTCAAAGACAAACTGACTGATTTGTGCTTTGAAACAGGAGCAAAAAATTGTATCTTTGTGCTGATGAATTCAGAAATAAATCAGGACGATGGCAGATTTCTGCCAGTGATGGAGCAGTTTTCCAGTTTGCAGGGCGAAGGTGTCAATACGGGCAAAGCCGCATGGTTTGTGCGTTTGGGCGGATGCGATGTGGGCTGTAGTTTTTGTGATGTGAAAGAATCGTGGGACCCGGAACTTCACCCACTGATGCCCGCGGAAAGTATTGTTGAAAATGTGGTCAACTCAAAGCTTGGGGCCGTTGTTCTTACCGGTGGAGAACCACTCAAGTGGAGCATGGACTATTTGACAGCTGAGTTGCACAAAAACAATATTTTCATTTACCTGGAAACTTCTGGGAGTGAAAACCCCAGCGGCTCATTCGACTGGATATGTGTTAGTCCTAAAAAAGGAGTAACTGTTCATCCCTATTGGTTTGCAAAGGCGCATGAACTCAAAGTTATCATTCAGGGAGAAAATGACATGGTTTTTGCTGAAGGGCTGGCCAATCTTGTAAATCCTTCCTGTATTATTCAACTTCAGCCCGAATGGAGTGTGCGAAATGAAGTATTGCCAATGCTCGTAAACTACATAACAACGCACCCCCAATGGCGTTTATCAGTACAGACACACAAATACATTAAAATCCCCTGATGTCATGAAAAACATATTTTTATACACGTTGCTGATAATGCTTCCACTGTTTATGAATGCACAGGAAAACACACTGTCATCGAAAAACAAAAAAGCGATCAAGGAATACAATGAGGGAGTAAGTTTTCTGAACAGATACAATTACGATGACGCTGTGAATTCATTCAACCGCGCCATTCTGTATGATCCAAAATTCATTGAGCCTTACATCATGCTTGGGACTTTGTATGAGGAAAAAAAGGATTATCCCAAAGCAATCGAGTATTATGAAAAGAGTATTGCACTGGATGCTGATTTTTTTCCATCCACCTTTTTTATTACAGGCAATCTGGAAATAAAGACCGGTAAATATGAACAGGCATTGTCACATTTCCAGTCTTTTCTGAAATATTCGCCCAAGCCAGGGCCTAAAATGCAGGCAGAGCATGGGATTGAAGTGTGCAAATTTGCAATAGACCAAATTAAAAACCCAAAAGAATTTGATCCGAAACCACTTGGAGTTGGCATAAATACAGAGAATTCGGAATACATGCCTGCACTCACTGCTGATGAATCGACCATCATTTTTACCCGTCTTATCAAAAGCACTTCTACGGAAAGCTCTGGTAGCATGCAGGAAGACTTTTATACAAGCAAGCTTGTTGATGGGCAATGGACAACCGCAATTCCACTGAGCGAAAGACTAAACAGCGCGGGCAACGAAGGCGCCCATACCATTTCGCCTGATGGAAAAATTCTGTATTTCACCGCCTGTAACCGCGAGGCCGGAAAAGGCAGTTGTGATTTATACAGGTCCGAATGGTACAGAGGCGGCTGGGATTATCCGGTGAATCTGTATGAAATCAATTCAAAGGAATGGGACAGCCAACCAAGCATATCACCAGACGGAAAAACCATTTATTTCACCTCGTCGCGCAATGGCGGAATGGACCTTTTTGTAACACATCTGGGCGATGACGGTGATTGGACAGAACCGGTTGTACTTCCTGCGAATATTAATACAGGCGGAAACGAGATGTCGCCATTTCTTCATCCCGATGGAAAAACCCTGTACTTCACATCTGACGGACATTTGGGCATGGGCGGACTGGATATTTTTTACTGCCGGCTCAATGAAGACTTAACCTGGTCGACCCCCGTAAATATCGGCTATCCGATAAACACCCATAATGACGAAGCGTTTCTGTTTGTTTCGGCTTCAGGTGAAAAAGCCTACTTTGCTACAGGCGGACTTGAAGTACGAAGCATGGATATTTACAATTTCGAACTTTACAAAGAAGCCCGTCCAGACCCGGTTACCTTCCTTAAAGGGGTAGTGACCGACATCAACACCGAAAGACCAATGCAGGCATCGTTCGAACTCACCGATCTGAAAAACGGTAACGTGGTTGCCAAATCGACGTCGGACGAAAATGGTGCTTTTCTGCTCTGCATCCCTTCTGGCCGCGATTATATGCTGAATGTTTCTGCAGATAAATATCTTTTTTATTCGGATAATTTCAGCCTTTCAGGCGTACATTCCAAAACAGATCCTTACATCAAGAATATAAATCTGCAACCAATCGGAAGCGATGCCGTGGTCGTGCTCAACAATATATTTTTCGACACCGACAAATACGATCTTAAAACTGAATCATTCATTGAACTGGAAAAAGTCCGAAAAATGATGTTGGCCAATCCGAAAATGAAAATTGAAATCCGAGGTCACACCGATAACACCGGGAGTAAACAACACAATGTAACCTTGTCGGAAAACCGTGCGAAAGCTGTTGTCACCTATCTCGCAGCCCAAGGCATTGCCAAAGACCGGATGATTTATAAAGGTTATGGCGACAGTATGCCACGCGCCACCAACGACACGCCTGAGGGCCGCGCCCTGAATCGCAGAACAGAATTTAAAGTAATCAGCAACTGAAAATGATGACAAAGACAGAAACCATTGAAAAATGGAACAAAGAAACATCGGGTTTTACTCCGGAACAAATTATCGATTTCGCTTTCAGAAATATTGACGGACCGCTCACAATGGCTACCAGTCTAAGTATTGAAGATCAGTATCTTCTTTATCTTATTCACAAAGGCGGACACAATTGCAGCTTTTTTACGCTTGACACCGGCCGTTTGCCCCAGGAAACCTATGATACAATTTCGGCAACCGAAGATTTTTTTGGAATCAAAATACAGACTTTTTTCCCGGACCCCAACGAAGTTGAGAAACTTGTAAACACCCATGGCGTAAATTGTTTTTACGAAAGTTTTGATCTGCGTAAAGCTTGTTGCCATATCCGTAAAAAATATCCAATGGACCGCGCACTGGCAGGTAAAAGCGCATGGTTTACCGGACTACGTCGCGAGCAGTCGGTTACAAGAATTGGTATCCCGATTTTTGATCTGAACGAAACTACCGGAATTATAAAAATAAGTCCGCTGGCCGATATGTTTGAAAACGAGGTCTGGAGCGAGATCGAAAAGAATAATATTCCATTCAATAAACTTCAGAAGCAGGGATACCGCAGCCTGGGCTGTTTGCCATGCACCCGCCCCGTCAGCGACGACGACGATTTTCGCGCAGGCCGCTGGTGGTGGGAAAACCCGGAAAGCAAGGAGTGCGGGATACATAAGAAGTAAGATTTGAGATATTAGATCTGAGATTTTTGATCTGAAAAATAAATTTGAAGTTTGAAGTAATTGCAGTGAGGTAATTTTAGGCCTTCACGTTTGCATGTTCTCGTTTCCGTTACAGTCGTTACGCGTTACAATCGTTACACGTTACAATCGTTACAATCGTTACGAAGTAACAATGTGACAGGGTAACAGAGAGACAAACGATACGCGTTACAAACATTACATTAGCTGTCAGCTTTAAGCTTGCAGCATTCAGCACTGACATGGAGCTGAATGCGTTTTCTTTTTGAAATTCAAATCATCGCATAAAATCGTATTTTTGCGGCATCTCGTATTTCCACATCTCCGCATTTCCACATTTTCACATACTTTCGTATTTCAAAGAGTCTGTTCATGAACCCGAATATCATTCTTCTCGTTTTTGTTGTTTACACGATGTTGTTGTTTTTCATCACGTGGCTGACAAGCCGGCGCGCAAACAACGAAACTTATTTTATCGGAAACCGGCGCTCCATCTGGTATGTAGTGGCCTATGGAATGATCGGCGCCTCGTTATCCGGTGTCACTTTCATGTCAGTTCCGGGTATGGTGGAACAACATGGCTTCGCCTATTTCATGGTCGTCATCGGATATTTCATCGGATATCAGGTGGTGGCTTTTGTGTTGCTGCCGCTTTATTATAAGTTGAATCTGACATCCATCTACACCTATCTCGATCAGCGTTTTGGCAACGGTTCCTACAAAGCGGGTTCGTTGCTGTTCATTCTGTCGCGCTCACTGGGCGCCTCTATGCGTATGTTTCTGGTTGTACTGATTCTGCAGAATTTTTTGTTCGACGCGCTTGGAATTCCGTTTGTGATGACAGCTGTTATTTTTATTTCCTTAGTGTTGCTGTACACTTTTCAGGGCGGCATCAAAACCATTGTCTGGACCGATACGCTGCAAACAACTTTTATGCTGGGGGCACTTGTGTTCACACTATTTGCCATTGCATCACAGCTTGATATGAGCATCGGTGATTTATTTTCGTCCATTGCCGACAGCAAATACAGCAACATGATTGTGTCGGATTTCAATTCAAAGGACCATTGGCTGAAACAATTGCTGAGCGGTATTTTCATTACCATCACCATGACCGGACTCGATCAGGAAATGATGCAGAAAAACCTCAGCTGCCGCAACCTGCGCGATGCGCAGAAAAACATGGTGACTTTTAGTTTTATTGTTGTAGGTGTCACATTGCTGTTTCTGGTATTGGGAGCCGCATTATACATTTACACCGACACCATGAACATCGTGCGTCCGGCGCTGGCAGACGATTTATTTGCGACTGTGAGTTTTACTTATCTGCCGGCCATTGCAGGATTTGTTTTTCTGATTGGTCTGATTTCGGCCGCCTATCCCAGCGCCGATGGTGCTATCACTTCGCTGACGACTTCATTTTCGCTCGATATATTGCGCATCAACCGCAAAGAATACAGCGAGAAAAAACAAAAACGCATTCGCTTGCTGGTCCACTTCTCGTTTGCATTGCTGCTGCTTGGACTCATTATTTTATTCAGCACCATCAACGATCGAAGCATCATCGATAAATTATTCACCATAGCAGGATACACCTACGGCCCGCTGCTGGGACTGTTTGCGTTCGGATTATTCACGAAGCGTCCAATTCGCGATAAGCTGGTATTTATTCCGGTCATTGTTGCTCCGGTGCTGTGCTACATTTTGGCCAACAACAGCAAGGAATGGTTTGGTGGCTATCAGGTTGGGTTTGAGCTGCTGATCATTAACGGGCTGCTGACGTTTATGGGGCTGTGGGGGCTGTCGCGGAGAGGTGTTCGAAGTTAGGAAACTTCGAACAGCGTAGTGGTAGAATCTTCGCGCAGCTGTATTGGAGAAAATTAAATTGTCGCGCTGTGCGAAGTCTGAGACTTCGCACAACTTAGCGCTTTTATGAATTTTTAAGTGTGTTTTTATCTCGTATTACAAATATTTAAGTGGGTTTTTATCTGTTTATTTAGATTTTTACCCAGATAAATGTTTATCTTTGTACTTAATATGGAACGCAAAGTATATAAAAAACTGCTTGACTGGCAGAAAACAAGAAAACGCAAACCGCTTTTACTTCAAGGTGCAAGGCAGGTTGGTAAGACTTATTTGTTAAAGGAATTCGGAAAAAAAGAGTACAGTAAAGTATTTTACCTGAACTTTGAATCCGACAAAAGATTGGACAGCCTATTTAAAACGAGCATTGAGCCAGCCGCAATAATTTCAAAACTTCGAATCTTTTTTAATGAGGATTTTGATATTAATACAACCTTGTTGATTTTTGACGAAATTCAGTCATCGGAGCGGGCTTTGTCTTCACTGAAATACTTTAATGAAGACGCTAACGAATATCACATTGCTGCTGCAGGAAGTTTGCTGGGAATAGTCATGAACAGAAAAGAATACTCGTTTCCGGTAGGACAAACGCAAATGCAGCATGTTTATCCCATGGATTTTGAGGAGTTTTTAATGGCTGTCGGGAAATCCAAACTTATTCCAGAAATCAGGACATGTTTTGAAAACGATGCATTTTGTTCGTTTCATGAAATGGCATTATCATTATTTCACGATTATCTGATAACCGGAGGGATGCCAGAAGTTGTTGCTGAATTCGTAAAAAACAATGATCACCTGAAAGCTGCCGACATACAACAACAGATTCTTGATTCATACATTGCTGATATGGCAAAATATGCTACTCCCGAAGAAGTCAGCAAAATAATCGCCAGCTACAACTCACTCCCTGCTCAACTGGCAAAAGAAAACCGCAAGTTTCAATACAAAGTTGTTCAGAAAGGCGGTTATGCCGGAATATTTGGAGCTGCCATTGACTGGCTTTCTTCCGCTGGACTAGTTTACAAATGCAACCGGATAACGGTACCCAACGAACCATTAGCAGCATATTCCGACATGACAGGATTCAAACTGTACATGAACGATCCGGGATTATTGGTGCAGAAGTCTGGAATGCCGCTCAGAGAAATACTCCTGGAGGGAAAACACACAAGTTCCTTTATTGGCCCGATTGTGGAAAATTATGTAGCATCGTCTTTTCAATCTCAAGGAATCCCACTTTATTATTGGGAGTCAGGTAATACAGCCGAGATTGATTTTTTAATTCAGGGCAAAACAGGTGTTGTTCCGATTGAAGTGAAAGCCAGCACCAATACCCGATCGCGAAGTATTGATGTCTTTAGGAAAAAATATAACTCGTCAATAATCATTAGATTGTCTGAAAAGAATTTTGGATTTGATAATCAGATAAAATCGATTCCCTTGTATGCTGCTTTTTGCATTGACAGAGAATTGTAGTGATATGGGACTGTGCGTAGTCTGAGACTTAGCTACAACTTCAAATTAATTTTGCTATTTTTTGATTTTCGGAAATAACGCCAAAAGGCATTCTGAGTCCGTAACCCAGAAAAAGCAGTTAATTCCATTTCGAACATCTTTCGGTAATCAGCCTGTAATTTTCGCTGGTTAGGCAAATGGGATTGCCTAAAACACAAATATTCATGACCGGCAGCACCCGTAAATATGATAGCTACTGAAGTCCGTGTTAACCAATTGTAACCAGCACAACATTAATTAAAGCATCAGACATACATATATTTGTAAATGCTAATCCAACGGTTATGAGAAAACCTTTATTCCTGCTGATTTCCCTGCTAATTATCTTTAAAGTTGCCGATGCACAGTGCCCGGGGACTGTGGATTTTTCGCTTGCTCAGGCTTGTAACACGCTGACCATCAACTTTACAAACACTTCCAGTACTCCCGCAACAATCACAGACTATGACTGGGATTTCGGGGATGCAAGCGTTCACGGAACCACAGCCAATTCCTCGCACACGTACTCAGCATCGGGAAGTTACACTGTAACGCTGATTATCACTCGCAGCGGAGGATGTCTTGACACTACATTGCAGGTCGTTGATGTGATTCCTGTTCCAGTAGCAGGGTTTACATTTGCACCCGATAATGTCTGCTCCGGAAGTACCATTTCATTCACCAATACCTCCACCGGAACCGGGTTGAGTTATTCCTGGAATTTCGGAGATGGTAGTCCGGTAAATACCAGTGCAGACCCATCGCATGTTTACACATCGACCGGTGGCGCCAGTCAGACATTTACCGCAACACTAACGGTTACAGATGACAACGGATGCACAGCTACTGCGTCGCAAATTGTTACGATCCTGCAGCAACCCGATGTGTACTATTTCGAGGAAACCAACTGGAAACACTGTTCATACAACACCATCATCAAGGACACTCTTGAAGTCGTGAACATGTCTCCGGGCGCCGGATATATCTCCAACTATCTGATTGACTGGGGCGACGGAGGTCCGTTGACCAATACAGCTGTATTCGACACACTGGAACACGAGTACACTGCCCTTGGCGGTTACAATATTGTTATTACGGCAACCGGCAGCAATGGTTGCTCAACAGTATTTGACACCACCCTGTTTATCGAAAACACTCCAATTGCCGGAATCATCGGACCTCCGGCCGGAACCAACCTCGGCTGTGCTCCACTGACAGTTACAGTCCAGAACAACAATTCCTTCATCACTTCATCGACTGCATCTTCGATAAACTGGGGCGACGGAAACACTCAGAACCTTCCGCTGGGAACCGCACCCGGAGGGTTTTACAACCACACCTACAGCACATCGAGTTGCTCTCAGCCTTTGAATCAGTATGTTATTACCATGACCGTTTCAAATGTGTGTGGAATTTCTCAGGCAAGCTGGGCTCCTGTGCGGGTGTATGAGCCACCGCAGGCAGCCTTTACCCATTCGTCGCCGACCTGTATCAATACCGCAATAACATTCTACAACTATTCGGCCCGCAATGAATGTGCAGCCAATCCCAACTCGGTTTATTTCTGGGATTTCGGCGATGGAACCACACTCGGACCAACACTGGTAAACTCCTCAACACAGCCACAGCAAACAATCTCACATACCTACACCAATCCCGGTTTTTACACTGTAAAACTCAGGGCCAGCAACAGTTCGCTCTGGGGTTGCGACAGCACCATTTTTACTCAGGTCATTACCATCGGTGACCTGATGCCTGATTTTTCATCAGATACAGCCTGTACAGGAGAAGAGTTGACACATTTCACCAATCTGTCAACCGACACCATCATCAACATAGCATCCTATTCATGGTCCTTCAGCCCGGCATCACCGTCTTCATCTAACGCAACAAATCCAACAACGACCTATACCGCACCAGGCAGTCAGAATGCCACATTGACAGTGTATGCCGACAACGGCTGTGCCGAAAGCATTACTAAACCGGTATATGTCTGGCATCTTCCAAATCCGAATTTCACCTACACTAACCGCTGCGAATACGACAGTATTCCTTTTACCGACTTATCGACAGTCAGCCTTGATGGCGCTGCCCTTACGGCCTGGTCCTACAACTTTGATGATGGCAGCCCGGTTGATACTGATCCAAATCCCAATCATCTGTTCCCTACCCATGGCGAATACTGGGTCACACTGCAGGTTACCGATGCCAACGGCTGTTACCGGACCAGCAACTACAAAAAGGTACTTGCCTATCCAAAACCAGCATCAGACTATGCCAGTTCACTGGCCTGCGAAAACCTATCGGTATTGTTTACTAACTCAAGTTCATCGCCTTATGCACTGGATCATCATCATTTCGGCTGCTGCTGGAATGGCTGGTCATGGAATTGTTATCCCACCTTTCAGTGTGATGGCTGGTACTGGAACACTACCCTGAGTTATGAATGGGATTTCGACGATGGATCACCGGCAAGTAATGCTGCCAGTCCATCGCACAGCTACAGCCCTCCGGGAACCTATGACCCAATACTTATTGTGACCAATATTTACGGATGCTCCGATACTATTACAAAACCACTGATTGTTCATATTAACCCAATTGCAGGTTTTATAACAGATACGGTCTGTCTGCTCGATACAACCCATTTTACCAATCTCTCTCAAACGGACGGAGGATCAGCCATCACAGTGAACAACTGGACTTTCGGCGATGGTAATAACTCTGTACTAACAGATCCTGATCACCTTTACAGCAATCCGGGTTCTGTCAATAGTCAGTTGATTGTGACCAATGCTGATGGATGCCGCGATACGATTGTCAAACCAATTCTTGTTCATAATCTGCCGGTTGATTCATTTTCAATCGCCAATTTGTGTTTCAACGACACCCTGTTCCCAACGAATCTGAGTTTGCCCACGGATACCGGAATCCAGCAGTGGATATGGGATTACGGAGACGGAACTGCCGATACAGCACAAACGGTCAGTCATCTTTATGGCAGCCCGGGATTGTATAATTTGACTTTTACTGTTACGGACTCAAATGCCTGTCGTAATGCAGCTGTAAAACCAATAAGAGTATACGAATTGCCACAGGCCGGTTTCGGTTTCTCGACTGGTTGTGTAAGTTACGGAGTTGTATTTACAGATTCCAGCACCATAATGAATCCGGCCGATAACGGCAATGTAAATGCCTGGTATTGGGATTTCGGAGATGGCAACGATACAACCATACAAAATCCGGTTTACTCCTACGGAGCAGTTGGTGTTTATAATATCAGTTTGATTGCCTATTCTGCATTCGGCTGCACAGATACCATCAACAAGCCGATTACAGTATATATACCTCCAGTAGCGGCCTTCACGCGCGACACTGTTTGTTACGGTCTACTGACTCAATTTCAGGATATTTCGGTTCCCATGCCTGCTGATATTGTTTCATGGGACTGGAGCTTCGGAGACGGGACTACTGACACCTTACAGGATCCAAACCACCTGTTTCCCAATCCAGGCATTTTCAACACCATGCTCACCGTTTGGGATAGCAATGGCTGTCACAACGAAATCATCCTACCGGTTCAGATTGACTCACTGCCGGCCCTGAATTTTTCAGCCCCGCATGTGTGTTTCGGCGATACTGTTTTTATCAACAATCTGTCTCATGCCACTCAGGGAAGTTCCATCACTTCATGGGAATGGAATTTTGGCGACGGTACCGCTGACTCTGTACAAAATCCTTCACCACACTTCTATGGTACAGACACTACATTTTCAATTTCGCTCATAGCCGAAAACGGGCTCACCTGCCGCGATACGCTAATACAGACAGTAAATGTTTATACCCTTCCGACCGCCGCATTCGTCGCCACACAAGCTTGTCAGGGACTTCCGGTTACTTTTGCCGACACAAGCTTTAATCCAATAGCAAGCATCAACGGATGGACCTGGCAATTCGGTGATTTGCAATCGTCTGCAGTACAGAACCCCACTCATGTTTACCCCTATCCGGGAGACACGCTTTACACAGTGTCGCTTTCGGTGACAGATTCTCATGGCTGTCTGGATACCATTTCCAGCATAGTCCGGCTAAATCCGAAACCCATGGCCACTTTCGGAGCAACCATCTCATGCTCAAAAGACACAACCTTTTTCACCGATTCTACCTGGGCTGGAGGCCCGCTGGCAGTCTGGAACTGGAATTTCGGCGATGGCACAGGAACCTCGGTTAATCAAAATCCAGACTATCTCTACAATATTGTTTTAAACCCGACTACCTATAATGTTACATTGATGGTAGCCGACAACAATGGCTGCCGCGATACCATCGTTCAGCCTGTACTGATCAATCCCCAGCCAATAGCCAATTTTGCAAGCGATTCGGCCTGTTTCGGCTTTCCGACCGCTTTCGCCGACGCATCTTCCAGCACTGGTGGAGCTGTTACACAATGGGAATGGAATTTTGGCGATAGCACCGGCACAGGGACCGGCAACAGTGTAACTTATATTTATCCTGACACAGTTGCAAATATTTTCATGTACAACGCGCAACTAATCACCACCGATGCAAACGGTTGCCGCGACACGGTAGTAAAGCCTGTTGCTGTATATCCGCTCCCGGTGCCCGATTTCAGCATGGATACCATCTGTTTCGGCAACCAGACTCCATTCACAAATTCATCATTCAGCAATGGCGGAGCCATTACCGCCAATTTATGGAATTTCGGCGATGGGACAGGCACCAGCACAGATTCAGATCCAACCTACTCCTACTCAAGCTATGGTGTATTCCCTGTGACTCTGATCGTGACTGATGCTCATGGCTGTATAGACAGCATAACCCACACAGCAGCCATTGATTCGCTTCCTACTCCGGCTTTGAATATTTCGGACTTCTGTGCCGGAGACACAACGCAGTATTTCAATGTTTCGCTGGCCAATGGCGGAGTAATTACTGATTTTTACTGGAGCTTTGGAGACAGTTATTATTCCACGCTCGAAAATCCGGTTCATTATTACGACAGCGCCGGTACATACGACGTAGTTCTTGTAGTCACAAACTCACGCGGCTGCAGCGATTCGGCATCACAGACCATTTCAATCAGTCCGCCGATAATCATGGATTTTGTATTCGATACAGCCTGTGCGGGAACACCCACTTCATTTAATGACACTTTGCTGGCCAATACCGGCTCCGTTATCAGTAGTTGGCAATGGACTTTTGGCGATGGCAATTCCGCAAACGGAGCACAGGTTCAGAACAGCTACAGCGAAGGCGGATATTATCCGGTGGAGCTTATTGTGACGGATACCAACAGTTGTTCTGCCACCATTTTCCATCTGGTTCCTGTACTCCCGTCACCGCTAGACCCGGTACTAGCCAGCAACAATCCGTCGTTTTGCGAGAATGAGAACGGATTTGCCTATGTGCTCTACAATCAGACTGGTTCGGTGATCAACTGGTACGATAACCCCGGTGGAAATCTGCTCGGTGCCGGCGATACGCTGTGGCTCGGCCCGGTAAGCAGCCCCGTAACAGTATATGCTGAAAATATTTCTTCCAACGGGTGCCACAATGCTGGCGGACCTGTATCGGTCGCTGTCGGAATGAACAGCCTGCCCTATGTAATTCTCTCCAGTGATATGCCTATGAATACTTCGTACACCGGACAGATAGTCACTTTCACAGCTACTCCTTCCACATATCCGGAGTACTTGTTCTATGTGAATTCAGTTCTTGTGCAACAATCCTCATCAAATATTTATTCCACCAATGGATTGACCGACGGCGACATTGTTAGTGTCAGCTCCAATGATTTTGTTTGCGAAAGTCCCGAAGATTCGCTGCTCATGCATATCCGGCAAATTCCCAATGCTTTTACACCGGACGGAGACGGATTCAACGACGTTTTTGTCAAAGGACTTGATATGGAAATTGTCAACCGGTGGGGATTACAGATTTATAAAGGGATGGATGGATGGGATGGCCGCTACAAAAGCGAATTTGCCGAAGCCGGAACCTATTATTATATCATTCGCCTGCCTCAGCCGGAAAGCGAAGTAAAAATTCTCAATGGTGTTGTTACATTGGTCAGAAACCAGTAAAAAAAGCAGAGATATGAATGCAATGAAATTATTTTTACCGGTTATAGTACTGTTTTTCTCAGTTTCAGCCTTACATGCCCAGAACAGAAAATTACAGGAAAAGGCCGACGCACTGTTCGAAAACCAGGAATTCTATTCGGCAGCAGGCCTCTATGAAAAGCTTGCGGAATCAACCGAAGCCGATGACGAAAAAGCATTGTTTGCCGAAAAAGCCGGCGATTGTTATGCGGGATTTCTTGACTACAGCAAAGCTGTGCGCTGGTATCAGACTGCTTTCAATATTACTTCGGATTTAAAAGTTGAGGACAAACTTGCTGAAATGCTTTTGGCAGCGGGTCAATATGCCGAAGCGGATATTCACTATTCACATCTGATTAAAAACAGTGCGGATAAAAGCAAATATTACAACCGCTCCGAATCCTGTCGCTTTGCTGCCGGCCAAATGCTAAAAGTGCCTTCTTATGAAATCGTAAATGTGCAGGAACTGAATTCTCCATTCAGCGAATATTCGCCTTTCTTCAGTAATGGCCGGTTACTGTTTACTTCGGCACGCACCGGCCGCGATTCGGCAAGGATATTCAATTTCGATGGACAGGGTTTTAGCGATATTTATCAGGCGCAATACGATTCATCCATGCGAAAGTGGATTAATATCACAAAACTTCCGAATGACGTAAACGGAAAATTCAATGAAGGTACAGTTTCAATGAATTCGAAAGCTGAAGAAATGCTCTTTATGCGTTGCAACGAACCAAACGGTAAAGGAAAAATCTGCCGGATTTACAGTTGCCGGATTGATCTTGGTCGCAACGATGCCTCAAAAGTGGCGGCTATGCCACTTGGCAGCGAAACATACAGCGTTGGCCACCCTGCATTGAACAGCACTGGGGAAATATTGTTTTTTGTCAGCGATAATCCGGAAGGTATTGGAGGAAAAGATTTGTACGTTACTCATAAAAAGCCCGACGGGAACTGGTCTGGACCCGAAAACTGCGGTGCAAAAATAAATACTGTCCGCGATGAAATGTTTCCGGTTATTTCAGGCGACACGCTATTGTATTTTGCTTCTTCGGGCCGTACTGGCATGGGGGGATTGGATATTTACGCGGTAGAAATAAACGGAAACCGCATCACAGGCGAAGTTGTGGGCATGCCATATCCGGTCAACAGTGCAGGAGATGATTTTGGTTATTTCCCTCTCAACGCCGAAAACGGTCTTTTTGCATCCAACAGGGCGGGTGGCAACGGAATGGATGATATTTACCTGTGCAAACCTGTACCATTTGTTTTGAGCGCCAAAGGAAAAGTAACTGATAAAACATCGGGACTACCAATTACCAAAGCACTCGTTATTGTAAAACTCAACGGTGAAGTGACCGATACCACGCTGACAGATGCCAGTGGTGAATATTTTATTACCAATATTCTGTGCGATAGAACATATCAGATTGATGCCGTGAAGGAAGGCTACATGCCACAAACCAAAACACTGGTGACCATCGGTGAAAAGAATACACGCGAATTATCGGCAGCTAACGGACATGATATTGATTTTGAATTGTTTCGTATAACACGAGATGAAATTGCTATCAACAATATTTACTACGACTTCGACAAATGGGATCTGCGCGAGGAATCGAAGAGAGAACTTGACAAGATTGTTGAATTGCTCAACGAAAATCCCGGAATGCGCATTCAGCTTAACTCGCACACCGACGATAGGGGACCTGATATCTACAATGTGGATCTTTCGCAAAAACGCGCGCAATCTGTCGTTGAATATCTGATACAGCAAGGCATCGATCAGAAGCGACTGCTCTTTAAAGGCTGGGGCGAAAGCAAGCTAATGATTACAAATGCTCAGTCCGAAGAAGAACATCAAATGAACCGCCGCACCACTTTCAATATTCTGAATGCCGGTGATTACGGAGATAAATATTTCGAAAACCTGTATGCTGAAATCGACAAGGGTATCCAGAAATCAAGGGCTCATATGTTCTTTCGGGTGTTTTTCGGAACAAAGGGTGAACCAGCTTTTGATGAGAATTACAACAATATCAGGCAATGGTTTCCGGGTACGAATATCCTGACTGTGAAAGAAGACGGAATGGATCGCTATTATATGGGGGCTTACATTTTTATGGATGAAGCCATGGATGCGCTGACCCAGCTCAGAAGCAAAGGTTTGACGGATTGCTATATTGCAGCTTTCCGTGATGAAAACAAAATCGGTGTTGTCAAACTTCAATAGGAAAATTATGAAAGCAGGAATTTATACATTGTTTGCGATGCTGATCATGAGTCTGACAGCCAGCGCCCAGAAAGACCTTCAGTTCACGCTGAATAATTTCACCGGAAGTATTTTCAATCCGTCGCTCACCTCGGCCGACCGCTCGTGGCGTGCCACACTGCTTGCGCGACAACAATGGATTGATTTTTCCAAAGCACCCGCCACACAGTTTCTTACGCTGGAAATGCCCGCATGGAAAAAACACGGAATCGGACTTGCGTTTATTCATGATAAACTCGGATACGAGAATAATTATGACCTTACGCTCAACTATTCTTTTTTTATCAAACTCAGTGATACGCGCAGTCTTGGAATAGGAACCGGGCTGAATCTGCTGGCAAAAAATCTGGATGGCACGCAACTAATCTACGATGACATGTCAGATCCCAACGCTGTTTATGACAATGTTACCCGGTATAATCTGAACGCCAATGCGGGTTTATCTTACAACGCTCCTCGCTTCACCGCCGGAATATCCACGCGCCACCTAAATGCATCTTCAATTGAGAATACGGTGATTTTCTCACCGGCACGATACTATTATCTGTTTTCCTCCTTGATGCTTCCTTTCAATGAACATCTCACCTTACAACCAAACGGACTTTTGAAAACCAATCTTCAAAACTGGGAATACAATGCTGGTCTGATTGCTGAATTTGAAAAGACATTGCGATTCGGCTTTAATTACCGCTACAGCGAAAGTTTAGCGCTCCTTGTGGGGCTTACTCTCATCAAAAACCTCGAAGTCATGTATGCCTATGATATTATCAACGGAACTCTATGCGATGTGAGCCCATCGTCGCATGAACTTGTACTTCGGTATTCTGTAAAGCCCAAACCACCTAAACTTCCTTATCTGAAAAGCCCGCGATATTTCAATTGAAAAGCAACTCGGTGATGTATTGCTGACAAATTCAGGTTGTGAAAGATCGTTTTCAGTTAAAAAGAAAACACTATTTTTGATTTTTCATCAACGCCTATGGAATTAAAACGACTATTCGATTTACTCGATCGCTACAAAGAGAAGTTCAATAAACCGATACTCTTCGGTGGAAAGATTGATGGTATCTGGCAGCGATACAGCCTTCAGCAACACATCGAAAACTCAACGAACATCAGCTATGGATTGATGCAGCTTGGAATTCAGCCCGGCGATAAAATTATTTCAATTACTACCAATCGCCCCGAATGGAACTTTCTGGATATGGGTATCATGATGTGTGGCGCCATTCATGTGCCGGTTTATCCGAATATCAGCTCCGAAGAATACAGGCATATTTTTAATCATTCCGAAGCCCGGATGATTTTTGTGGCAGGCGAAGAAATGTATTCGCGCATCAAAGAAATCCTTCCGCAATGCAAAAAAATTGAGAAAGTATATACATTCCGAAACCTGCATGGACTCGAGCATTTGAAGGAACTCATGGAATTGGGTTCAAAGAATCCGCAACAGGAAAAGCTGCAATCGATTAAAGATTCCATTACGGAAGATGATGTTGCAACAATTATTTATACCAGCGGCACCACCGGAATCCCCAAGGGCGTAATGCTTACGCATAAAAATCTGCTGAGCAATGTAGAAGCCATTTATACCATTCCGCCACAGAAGCCGGAACTGGTGACCCTGAGCTTTCTTCCGCTGTGTCACGTTCTTGAGCGCATCATAAATTACATGTACCAATACAATGGGTACACGGTTTATTATGTCGATAATATTGCCTTGGTTTCCGAAGCCATGCGCGAAACGCATCCATCCATTGTTTGCTGTGTGCCCCGGGTTCTTGAAAGCATACATGATAAAATCATGGCAACAGGCCGCAAACTCACGGGTTACGAAAGATTATTTTTCTACTGGGCCGTCAATCTGGGCTACCGTTACAGGATTGAAGGCAATAATATTTTTTACCGCATGCAGCTCTGGCTGCTACGCAGGCTGGTTTTTAAAAAATGGAAACAAGCACTTGGCGGCTCACTCGATATTATTGTGAGTGGTGGAGCTGCGCTGCAGGAGCGGCTTGCACGCATTTTCTGGGCAGCAGGTTTTCGCGTACTCGAAGGATATGGTCTCACTGAAACCAGCCCGGTGATATCAGTCAGCAACTTCAGTAAAAATGGAGTCGAATTCGGAACAGTTGGCCCGCCGCTGTCCAACGTGCAGGTGCGTATTGCCGATGACGGCGAAATTCAATGCAAAGCACCGAGTGTTATGAAAGGATATTTCAAGGACGAAGAACAAACAAAGTCAGTGATGACCGAAGACGGATGGTTCAAAACCGGTGATATTGGGCTGATCACAAAACTGAATAATGTAAAAATCACCGACCGGAAAAAAGAAATATTCAAAACAGCAGCAGGAAAATATATTTCACCGCAGCTGATCGAAAACAAACTGAAGGAATCTCCTTTCATAGACAACGCGATGGTGGTGGGCGAAAATCAAAAATATCCGGCAGCGATCATTTCGCTCAACTTCTTTCATCTGCGCTCCTGGTGCGATATTAAAGGGATAACCTTTACAACCAACGAAGAAATTATTGGCAATCCGGTCATAAAAAAACGAGTGGCAAAGGAGATCGACAACGTGAATGCAAGTCTGGGTGAGCACGAACGCATAGTGAAATTCGAGCTTACTAATATCACCTGGTCGGTAGATACCGGCGAGCTTACTCCAACTTTAAAACTCCGACGTAAAATAATTTCTGAAAAATACAGTTCTTCAATAAGCAAACTGTTTTAAAAAAATCAACCTATGAAAAAGATTTTCCTTTTTTTATCCGTCATTTCAGTCGTGGTACTGAATTCATGCAAAGGAGACAGAGAGCCGGAAATGAAAGTATTGACTGATCGCATCGAATATGATGTGATGGTGAATAATGACGGCAAAATGGATCCAATTATGAATCATGTGAATGAAGATGTCAGAGTTGAATTTATCCATTTTCTTTTTGAAGAACTCAAAAACGGAAAAGCATTCAGCGACAGTGGTGCCACTACAGATTCAAAATCAGTACTGATGCTCATCCGCGAACTGTTTCCGGATGCCGACACTACGGTATCAGATCCGGAGGTGTATTACAAATTAAACACTGCGAAAATCAACAAACTCCGCTTCCGCGAAAAATGGGTTTACAATTCGGAGAATTTCAAAATAGAAAAAACGGTTCTTGCAGTTGCACCGTTGATTGAACTGGCCGACACGCTGGGTTATGTTTACAAAGCTGTACCACTATTCTGGATTCAGTGCGATACGGCAAAGGATTTGAAAGAAGTAAACGTACTTTCAACAAATATTATCACCGATGCTTTGGTTTACAATCAGCTTGAAATGATTTTATATCTTGATTCAACACCGGCTGATTTTTATTGCAATCTGAAAAATCCGGCCAAAACAGAATTTTTCGATGCGTTACTCGCTTCTGTCATTGACAAAAAAGTTACCGGATACAATTTCTTTTTCAATCCGCTCGAAGAAGCCGACATGCGGGTTTTGAAAGGTTACAGCGATACACTGACCGACTATGATGAAAATAATAAAGAGGTTCGTACCATTATTGAGCACAAGATCTCGGCAAAAGAATTCGGTCGCATCAAATTTGCGGAACGCTGGGAGTACTCAAGCAATCCGTTTATCTTCCGCAAAACCGTGATGGCTCTTAATCCTTCAGTGATTGTAGTCGATCCGCAATACAATGTTGTCAGAGGCTTCAAACCTTTGTTCTGGACAGTGTATGATGAAAAATATCTGCAGGAGATGAAGGGGAAAGTTTTGCAATAGCTACTTTATAACAGTCACCTGCTGTATATACTCCCGCTCATTGCCGTCGAATCCTTTGATGTGAATAATCACCGTGTAGACATCCTCCGGTGCTTCTTTAGTTCCGTCAGGCATAAAGCCGTTCCAGCCATGGTTGATGTCGGTGGTTTTGAAAACCATTTGTCCCCATCGGCTGAATATTGCCATGAAATAGGAATCGGTATTCCACCCTGTTCCTTTTGGACTGAAAACATCATTAATCCCATCGCCGTTGGGGCTGATGGCCGTGGGAATATAAATCGTGTACATTGGTCTTATCGAAACCGTTAATGCCGTTGAATCCGTGCACCCCGCGGCATTTGCCACCAACAAAGTAACCAGATATTGACCGTTACCGCCATAGGTGTAAGCCGGATGTTCTGCCTGCGACACGCCCACTCCATCTCCAAAATTCCAGGCATAAACCAATGCACCTGAAGATTGATTGATGAATTGTATGAACGGATCATTTTCGGATGCAACCTCCGGATCGGCCCGAAATAATGCAACCGGATTATCTAAAATTGTGATGTAGTTATTCATTGACAAAATCGCCTGACAACCGACTGCATCTGTCACTGTAAGCGAAACGGAAAAAGTGCCTGCATCATACGTATGGTCTGGATTCTGGACTCCCGATGTAGTTCCATCGCCGAAATCCCAGCTCCACGACTGAATGTTTCCGGGACTCTGATCGGTAAAATTGACCAAAGTCGGATTGCACCCTGTTAATGGTCCCGCATCAAACATAGCAACAGGAGCCGGATTGACATTCACCACTGCAGTTGCGGTTCCTGAACATCCCAAAACGTCGGTGCCGGTTACACTGTATGTTGTCATCGCAACAGGGCTGACTGTAAGAGCATCCGTGTTCGCGCCTGTGTCCCACAAATAACCAACGCCGCTTCCGGTCGATGAAACTGTGAGAGTCGTGCTTGCGCCTTCACAAATACTTATTGTTGACGGAGTAATACTCACTGGCAGATCTGTAATCACTGTAACAGTAACCGTTGCAGTGTTGCTGCAGTTGTTTGCATCGGAACCGGTGACCGAATAAGTCGTAGAAGTTATTGGTGAATCCGTAAAGGAGTCAATAGTCTGGCCGCTATCCCACGAATAGCTTGAGCAACCTGTGGCAGAAATAGTTGTACTGAACCCAATGCATATAGTCGCAGGAGAAGCAGTTGCTGTTATTGAAGGAAGCGGATTGACAGTAACAGAAACTGTTGCTGTGCCCGAACAACCCAGTGCATCGGTGCCGGTTACATTATAGGTAGTCGTTAAAGCTGGTGTCGCTGAAAATGAAGAACCACTGCCCGAAGGACTCCATAAATAGGTTGTTCCACCTGATGCAGAAATGGTTGTACTTGCTCCGCTGCAGATTGATGTCGATGAAGCACTGGCTGAAATTGCAGGGACAGGATTCACCGAAACAGTAACACTGGCTGTACCTGTGCATCCCGCGGCAGAAGTGCCGGTCACGGTGTAAGTTGTTGTCGCGGCCGGACTGACAGTGGCCGATCCACTGCTCCAGACGTATGTTGAAGCTCCTGATGCACTAAGTGCAGATGTCTGCCCGGCACATACCGTTGCCGGAGAAGCGCTGGCAGAAACAGTTGGATATGAATTTACAGTTACCAAAACGGATGCTGTTCCCGTACAACCCGCGCCAGAACTACCTGTTACGGAATAGGTCGTTGTTGTCGCCGGTGTAACTGAAAACGAAGATCCTGTTCCGGACGGGCTCCACGAATAGGTTGTTCCACCAGTGGCGGAGATAGTTGTACTGCCGCCGGCACAGACCGAAGCAGGTGAAGCCGTTGCAGCAATGGTCGCATTGGTACTTACCGCAATGGTTATTGTAGCCGTTCCGTTGCAGCTTGTACCATTGTCACCCGTCACGGTATAGGTTGTTGTAGAGGTTGGGAAAACCGTTATTGATGTTGTTGAAGCACCTGTGCTCCATGCATATGATGTTGCTCCGCTCGCAGTCAGGGTGCTGCTGCCACCCGTACATATGCTCGATGCAGTTGCCGAAACCGAAACGGTAGGCGAAACATTTACAGTGATCGTCTGCGTACTGTCAAAAATACAAGGCGCAGAGCCAACTGTATAGGTAATGCTGATATTCCCTGAAAGTCCTGACGGATTGAACGTGCTTCCGGTTACTCCTGTGCCGCTCCACGTGCCACCGGGTGATCCGGTTACAAGTGAATTCAGGTTTAGAGATCCTGCATTCTGACACATGGCTGCCGGAGCGGTCCATGCGGCACTGGGTGGTATATAGGGAGCCTGACAACCGTTGTTGTAATATGATGCAACGCCTGGCCAGGTGAAAGCAACAGAGCCACCATCCTGAGCACCGGGCGATCCGTTTTGCATTGTAAGCAAAGATCTGTCGTAGGTAATCGTATCGGCAATACCTGTGGAAAGATGCACCAGCACCATGGTCCGGGTTGCAGAAGATCCGAAATTGACAAAATGCCCGGCCGTATTTCCGGCATTCTGAAAAATGACATATAATGTGTCGCTAAGTGATGCAAAGCTGTGTGCCGTATAATCAAAGTCAGTACTGGTGATCATCAGCACTTTTTTGCCAGCGGGCAGAATGCCTCCGGTTGGCTCTATAAGCCGGCCGCAGTTTACAATCGTATTATTGATTGCAGCAACTTCAACAGGTTTGGCCGGAGATGCAGCAATCCCCCGCCAGTAATTGGCACTGTTGGGCCAGACACCGGCGGTGATGGAGCCCGTTCCTATAGCGCCATCCACCCTGAGATTCGAAACGTTTACCGGATTGGGTCCAACCTGAAACATGACCATTTCATTCTGCCCTTCAAGGTTTCCGGCGCAGCCATCTACCAGAATGCTGGTAATTTCAAATACTTTGGTCGGAATCTGGCCTGCAGCGCGCTCTGAACAAAATATCAGAACAAAAAGAATGATATAAAATATTTTTGAAATGCGCATGGCATTTTTATTTTTCGGTAAAGTCTTGCAAGTTACGACATTTTACAAATTGGGATATTATGATTGCTGAAATATATCCTCATTTTTAAGCGTTTCATCTATTCATAATAATTAAAAAAAGAGGACCGAACTTGTTTTCTGTATACGTTGACTTACAAATCAATAGCTTTATCTATTTTGTCAAATACTGATGAAAAACGGGGAGAAAAATGTAATAGTAGTCAGTAGCCAGTTGTGAGGTATTGTACTGGCAACTGACTATTGAATATTGACCACTGAATTTATTCCGCTTTCACAAACTTCGCATGCATTCGTTTTTCGTTTTCAATGACCGTTATGAAATACAGTCCCTGAGCGAGGTTCGAAATATTCAGCTTCCCGTTTTCACAGACGCCTTGTTGAACAATGTTGCCGGAGACATCAGAAATAAAATAATTTCCTAATGAAACATTACTCACGTAAAGCTCATTGGTAGCCGGATTCGGATACAGCTTCAGTGTATTCAGTTCCGTTTCTTCCATGCCGACAGACTGAATAATATTCAGCGTGAAGTCATCGAAATAAAAGCCGTCACGTTCCTCATAGCTATCGCTCTCCAGGCGGAAACGGAATTTCAGATTCATGAGCAGGTAATCCGAAAGGTCGATGTATTCTTTCACCCAGCTGCTCTGTGTTCCGTCATACAGTGGCTCATTCGGCAGTTGATCAGCGCTTCCGCGTGATGTGTATTTTCCACATTGCGGGATCCATGTGCTGCCATTGTCGGTGGAGATTTCAAACACACAATAATCATAGCCTTCTTCGATATCCCATTTGGCATAAAACTCAACCCATGCCATCTCAGCCATCATCGTACTTACGGGTAATGTCAGCGTTATCGTTGACGAAGTATAGTTGCTGTAACTTCCGCCGGGACTGTCGGTAAAAGAAGATGGCGAAGACACGAAATCCGAACTGGTTGTAGCCCAGCCGCCACTCCAGTTTGCCATGGATTGAGCGCTGTCGGTAAAGACCACGGCTGGCCATCCAAAAACTTTTTGTAGTGTGTCGCGCACCGTGTAAATTCCATTTGAAATGCTAAGCTCAAAAGGAAGCGGCATGCCCGGAAATAAACCGGTTGAAGTTTCGATCTGAAAAGCATCGAGTCTGGTTTCGAGCAGCGCCAGGTCGTTGTACACCCATGGGGTTGTTATCACCGTTGCATTTGGAGTCAACGATGTCAGCGTCACTGTGTAAACTGCAGGCGAATCGAGTCCCAGACGTTGAATGCTGAAAGGAATATTATCATACATCTCAATTGCGACATCCGATAAATCCTTCACTTCAGCATATTTGCAGGCGAAACGGACCATGTATAAATTTTCAGCAACATACAATTTGCAGAGATCATCAATCAGCGATGCAGCAGGCCAGAAGCCATCTGCAGGATCCCCTACCTCAGGTCCCCATGCAATGATTTTATCTTTTGCGGTCTGCTCGCCGTAGTACCAGTCGAACGAGCCACCATTGGCATTGTATCCGATGCATTGCATGGGAGTTCCATAGGCAAATGAATTTTCCGAAGCCATGTATGACGAATACGTGCGGTACAAAAGATCATCAGGCGTTGGCATATCTTCGTATCCCCATGAATACAGAATGACATTCGAATAGGTGTGATAATCCTGAATCAGCTTGATATCGTGCGCCAGCGTAAAATTGCGCACAGCCTGGGTTTCGGCTTCAGAAAAAGCTGAATCACCGCGATACGTCTCATCCGATCCGTTTGGTGATGATCCGATATCATCGAGTCCCCACTGATAACCGTAGTTTCTGTTGAGATCAACGCCATAGCTTCCATCGCCGTTGTTTCTCCGATTCTTGCGCCACATGCCGCCTCCGGAAGGATTGGTCGTTCGGTTGTATTCGTATCCATCCGGATTCACACAGGGAATAAAATAAATTTCGGTGTTCTGCAATAGGTACTGGATCTCAGGATTGGTCGCATAATTCTCCAGCAAATACCACATAAAAAAGATTTCCTGCTGCATGGCCATGGGCTCGCGCGCGTGATTCAGCGCCAGAAACATGACTTCAGGTTCGGTTTCATCCACATCGGGATTGTCAGAGATTTTTACATAATACAACTGACGCCCGCCGATGGTGTGAATGGTATCGACAATCAGACGCGCCGAAATCAGTGAGGGAAAAACCGAACGCATTTCATCGAGCTCGGCATATAATTCTGTAAGTGTCAGAAATCCGCCCATAGAGCCATGGTTGAAATGAGACGGTATTGAGTAATCCGGAATTTCAAAACATCCCGTATTTCGTACACTTCGCTGATTGTCGGATTGATTCTGTTTTGTATAATGTTGCTGCACATCAGGAATAATCACCTCTACGGTAAGACCGGCATCGCGCATTTTCTGAATTTGTATTTGCGAAAAGTCGCAGATCAGATATTCACCTTTCTTTATTTCGCCTTCCACCGGAATGCCAAGCGATCCGATGGTATTCAGAAAATCGTTGCTGCCACTGACTTTTGCACGCTGATACATTTCCTGACTGTTCGCAGTCCAGGCCACAAAAACAAAGAAGAAAAGAATAATGGCGGTTTTCATACAATCAGTTTTGGAATAAGACAGTATATTGAAAATTATGTTGCAATGTACAAAATGAAAATGATTTATGTTTTGCATGTGGAAAAATTGTGTACATTTGAAATCATGTGGATCAGCACCCACTGTAAAAGACCATTCAGAGCAACCAACCAGTCGCATTTGTGCATGCTGGCTGAAATAATCATATGAACTGGTAAAACAATAGAATGAACATCAAAGACTTTATACAGAACGACCGCTTCGCGAAACTGCTGGGTATAGAACTTATTGAAGCTGCACAAGGACATGCGGTCACACAAATGCAAATTACCGACGAGCATCTGAATGCGGTGAATATTGCACAGGGCGGTGCGCTGTTTACACTGGCCGATCTGGCTCTGGCGGCGGCTTCGAATGCACATGGGCTAGTGGCGGTTTCCATTCAGTCCGAAATAAAATATTTCAAACCCGCCGGAAAAGGACTGCTGACGGCCGAAGCCAGCGAAATTTCGTGCAGCAGCAAACTGGCAACTTATTCAATTAACATCCGTAATAAAGACGGAGAGCTGGTGGCAGGATTTCAGGGGATGGTATATAGAAAGAGTGAGTAATAGCGGTTGGGATAAAGTGTTGCCATTTTTTCTTTTTCTTACAAATTGCGTTGGTATAACAATTCCAAACTATTTAACATACAAATTTTAGCATTTCGTAGATTTATTTTGTACTTTTATTTTTCTGAATCAATCTGGCTTTCCTATTCAGCGTCATACTTTAAAATAATTTATTATTTTTACACCTCTGTAACTGCCCTTTATGAACAGTATTGAAATCTGCTTTACTCCGGCCCTATACGGTCACATACAAACGGAGCCACCTTTTACGGTGGCCATTGTAGATATTTTGCGTGCCACAACATCTATTTGTGCAGCCTTCGACAATCAGGTGAAGGAAATTATTCCGGTAGCCACCACCGAAGAGGCCCTGGATTATAAAAACAAAGGATATCTGATTGCTGCCGAGCGAAACGGTGTCAAACTCGATTTTGCCGACTTCGGTAATTCTCCGGATAACTTTACAAAAGATCATGTACGTGGTCGCAGTATTGTTTATAGTACTACAAATGGCACACAGACCATCAAGCAAATAAACAATGGCAAGCCGGTTGTCATTGCTTCATTCATTAATCTGACAGCAGTTTCAAAATATATTGCCAGTCGAAATCAGAACGTTGTTATTGTATGCGCTGGTTGGAAAAACAAATTTAATCTTGAAGATTCCATTTTTGCCGGAGCACTAACGGCTGGACTTCTGGAGCTGGGCCTGACGATGAACTGCGATTCCGCCCAGGCTGCAGTTGATTTGTGGTCCATTGCAAAACAAAATCCGGTTGCTTATATTCAGAAAGCGATGCACCGCGAACGACTGAAAAAACTCAATCTTGATTCAATACTTGAATACTGCTTCACTCCCGACCTGACTGATGTAGTGCCAATTTTCGACGGTCACAAAATCATTAATGCCACTTTGCATGAATAAAATACTGAGACCCTTTTTGTTTATTATCGTCATTTCATTTCTGCCACTGGGAGCTAATGCATGGGGATTTTTCTGTCACCGGCTGATAAATAAACACGCGATATTTATGTTGCCACCCGAAATGGTTGGATTCTATAAAAAACACATGGACTATATCATCCAGCATTCAGTTGATCCCGATAAGCGAAGCCATGCCGTGGAAGGCGAGGCTGAAAAACACTACATCGACATTGATCGTTTCGGTGAAAAACCGTTTGATGTTGTTCCCCGCCAATGGAAACAAGCAGTTGAACTGTATACCGAGGACACATTGAGAGAACACGGAATTCTGCCCTGGAATATTGAATGGATGATGTATCGCTTAACCGATGCTTTCAAGGAAGGTGACGTAGATAAAATCATCAATGCTTCGGCCAATTTTGGTCATTACATCGGCGATTGTAACGTGCCGCTTCACACAACTAAATATTACGATGGCCGCAAACCCTATCAGAAAGGGGTGCATGCCCTGTGGGAAAGCCGCATTCCTGAACTGATCGCTGGCAATTTCGACTTCTTCATTGGCCGTGCCAAATATATTGGCAAACCTATGGACAAAGTTTGGGAACTGGTTGAGTTGAGTCATAACGAATCGGACAGTGTGTTGAATATTTTTGATTCACTGTTGCTCAATTATGATCAGAGCAGCATTTACGTGATGGAAGAACGCGGAACGGTTGTATCAAAGCAATTCAGTCTTGTTTTCTGCAAATTGATGGAACAGGAAATGCAGAAAATGGTTTACCGAAAACTCGTAATGTCTATTTACTATGTCTCCTCATTCTGGTATACTGCCTGGGTAAATGCAGGACAGCCCGATCTGGACAAACTTATGACAAAGGAAGTCACAAAAGAGCATCAGAAAGAAATGGACGAGCTGGAATATCTTTGGAAAAACGGAAAGCCGAAAGGTCGGCCGAATCCGGAAGATGAATAGAGATAAAAGATATCCGATTTAAGATTTTTGATCTGATTTTTGAAGCCAGAAAAAAAATGCATGATGCCATTTTTCGGTTGTTGAAAAATATCTGAGTCTCTGAGACCTTTTTATTCAACAAGGAATTTATCGGAGTAAATCTGATTCCCGGAAATTATTGAAACAAAATAAACACCCGGCCGAAATAAATCAGAATCCACAAATACCCTGAAACACTGATCATCTTCTGAAACCTTTTCTGAATAAACCAGTCTGCCATTAATGTCATAAATATTCAAAAGTGCATCAAAATCGAATGGCAAGACAATATTCATCACACTTTCAGAACTTATAGGATTTGGATATATCGAAATTCCCTCCGACTCATTTTCCAATAAAAAGTCGAGAGCAACTACTGAACTCTGATTTTCAGAACCATCAAAATCAATTTGCGATAGTCTGTAATAATTTAATCCGAAAACGGGTGCTCCATCAACAAAAGAATATTCCCGCAGTTGATTGCTATTGCCAGCTCCAAAAACGATCCCTATACTACTGAAATCAAATCCGTTTACTGATTTTTCGACACGAAAATAATTATTGTTTATTTCAGATGCTGTCTGCCAGAGCAACAAAGCCGAACCACCCAATTTCACCGCAGTGAATGAAAGAAGTTCAACTGGCAATGGATCCTGACAAACAGCCATGACACTACCCCACCCGCTGGCATCCGAACCCAAAAAGGTGATGTTTGTACAATAATCCACTGACGACATGCCCTGCCCTGACGATCCACCAATAAAACCAAAAGGCTGACAATAACCCACCATAGACATGCTAAAACCGCTACTGTAATCGGCCGACGAATGAAAAACAATCAATTGTCCTAATGTATCGCAATACCATACTTCGCTACTACTCAGACCGGATCCGGTACCACTCGATGTGTATCGTGCGCCGTCAGCACAATAATACATGCTGCTGGCATCAAACCCATCACCCGTCATTGATGAAGTATATGGAGTGTTTATCGAGCAATACTCAACTGATGACAATCCACAACCGCTTCCGGATCCACCGAAATAACAGTCCTGAGCAACAGCCTGAAGCAACGGAATTGCAAAGAGCAATATGAAGTTGAAAAAACGCATCAGCGAATGCCTCTTCCTCCTCTGTTATTGAATCTGCCGTTCGAAGAACCATCAATGTAAACAGTTCTGTCCGACACGCGCAAATAGCCATATGTTTCGGTGGAGCCACCTCCCCTGAAAGTTGTTCCAGCAGTTCCGGTAACAGTACTCGGCCACGTTGATGCATCAGCATATCCGGGGGTGGGTGAACCGGTCAGATAGCCGTCACCATTCGTTGGGGTAAAAGACCTTCCAGAAGCATCATAAATATTAATGCACAGCTCAGCAACATTCCCCGACATTTCCATGACTCCGTAGTAAGAAGCCCCCGACTGCAACCTGTCTGTTGCAGGCCCTGCAGCAAAACCACTGCGCATGGGTCCAACAATATAATCGCTGTTGAAGTTGGCAATTCCGGTACCTGCAGCCGGTAACGAGGTGTTCTTCTCGGTAGCCATTCCGTCATTGCTAACGGTATTGCAATCATTGATTGTATTGGTTCCCCAGGCATATTCACCCGTAACCGGATAATTCGGTCCGCGGCATATTTTTTCAAACTCAAGTTCTGTCATTGGTCTCAATGCAGCCCAATCAAGATAAGCGCTCAAATCCTGCCAGCTCAGGTAGGCCATTGCCCGGTGGGGAAAGGTAGTGGTATAATTGGGCCATGTTCCCGAAACATTCACTCTGCTGGCGTTCACAAGAAGCGTTCTGTTTGTTGCCTGATCGGACGAAAGCGTGTTTAAAAACGATACATATTGTGATTGCGATAATTCATATTTCATAACATACATACTGTCATAGCCTACCGGAAAAGTTGCTCCGATGCTTCCTGGAAGTGTCGTTGAAGCGCTATTGCAGTATATGCAGCCGGCCGTTGTACTGCGGGTTATAGCGCCATCAGAGGAAATATAAAACGGGTTGCTGCTTGCCCCATCCGTAATAGTATACGATGACAACCCATCTCCAACATAAAATGCGCCACGCGGAACCATCACCATTTCAATAGCAAATACCTGAAAATCGTAGCTTGAGCCAAGCCCTGGTGAAACAAGTTTAAGTTTTACCGTATCGTTGCTGATTGAGCCACTGCCGGAAGATGAGCGGCGAACGATGAGACCTTTCCCATCGCTCAGCTTGTATGGGTCTATCATCAGCGGAGCCTGAACGGAATGTGCTGAAGCCGACATGCTCAGTTGTGCATGACTCCATGCATTGGTCGAAGCACAATTACGGTACTTTACAAACAAATAAACGCCATCCCAGTTATGCGGAGCTGATGCCGTATGCCACGAATTATCCCAACTTATGGTGAAAACCAATTCATTGGAAGCATTGAGTACCGGCGTGCCAAGCTGAACATTATTGGCGAACACAATTTGAGTAGCTGAGAAAAACAACAGAAAGGCAAGAAACTTTTGCATGCAATATACATTTGCGCAAAAGTAACAATCAGCCCGATACAGCGCTGTTTCCTACAGTTATCAAATGGTTAGCACAGGGTGGGTTTTGCTCATTTCCACAAAAAAACCGGACTTCATCCGGTTTCAATCTGGTTTATTTTCTTTCTTTCAGCAAATCTCTGATCTCGCTCAGCAGCTCCTGATCTTTAGTTGGAGCAGGTGGCGCAGCCGGAGCTTCTTCCTTTTTCTTCGAAAGGTTATTGGCAACCTTCACAACCAGGAAGACACAAAGCGCAATAATTAAAAAGTCAATTACATTTTGAATAAACATGCCATAATTCAAAGTAACCGCGGGGACTTCACCGACTGCATCCTGAAGCACCACGGAGAGGTCTTTGAAATCGACACCACCCATAAGTATTCCAATCGGTGGCATCAGAATGTCATTGACAAACGATGTGACAATTTTTCCAAAAGCAGCACCGATAATTACTGCTACAGCCAGGTCAAGAACATTGCCTTTGCTGATGAAATCACGAAATTCTTTCAACATTTTCATAGGTTGTTTATTTAGAATTTATAAGAAAATCCAAGTCCGAAAACTTCTTTAAACTGAGTACGCGGGCCTTTTCCAATAACATCACCCGCCTCATTTCTGATCTCAATATCAATGTCATCATCGTAAATCAGTGTGGTTCCAATCGTTACGGTGATAAATTTATTGACTTTCATACCAATATTGGTTTCCCAATAAACATCAATGTTCAGCGGATTATGGAGATAATTGGTGAACAATTCCAATTTGGTATTCAGTTTCACATTTTTCATAACGTCCTTCGAAAATGCGCCTTTAAAATATCCACCAAACTCAGAACGCATTTTCTTTCCAGGTGTCGCAATGGAGCTGTCAACCGGATTGAGCACAGCTGGTTCAACCCCGAATGCACCGGCATTTGCAAGAAGCTCGTCCGTAACGATAGTCATTTTGCCGGTTACAGGCGCTATAAACAAACTGAGCCAATCGCCTCTCTTGAAATCGTATCCTGCGGCAAACAACAAATATCCGGGAGCCATAAAGTTTGAAATAATCGTGGAATCGTCTGGATAATTGTATCCAGGCATAAACTGGGTTTTGAAATTAAGTAAGGCTGCAGCAAAACTATTGGTTGTAAGCTTTCGTCCAAACTTGGATGAAAAGTCGATTTTATCATCGGTTTTGCGCATATCCTGATCGCCTTGTTTCATTATGCCATAGCCAAGTTCCAGTGTATTATCCCACGAAATTTTCGCTTTTTTGTAATTAGCAAAAGTGTTCACCAGCGAGTTTCCGCTGAATGAGTTCTCACCCCCTGCAGCCCAGTTGCTGAGCGACACCTGACTGAACGCAACGGTAAACATTCCGCCTTTTTTCCAACCTTCGGTTGAGTCATTGTTTAGTTTGCGTAAATCTGTTTCTTTATCCGTTACCTGCGCTGACACAGACAAGGTCAGAAACAACAAAGAAAAAAGTAAAAGATTTTTCATAAGCAGCATTTTAAAATAAAACGGCTATCTCCGAATTTCAAAGATAGCCGTTTTAATGGTTTAATAATTAGAAGTTTACTTTGAATTCAACGCGACGGTTTTTGGCGCGACCTGCTGCTGTAGCATTATCCTCAACAGGTTTTGCTTCTCCGTAACCCTGAGCTGTCATGCGAGCTGCATCAACACCTTTGTCGGAAAGATATTTCTTAACGGCATTGGCTCTGCGATTCGAAAGATCGAGGTTGGCATCGTCGTCACCGACATTATCGGTGTGACCATTGATTTCGAGCAGGTATTCCGGGTTTTCCTGCATAATCTTCACAACATTATTCAAAATTATAAAAGAAGTTGGTCTGATAACATCTTTGCCAGTTTCAAACTGAATACCAGTCAGGGCCTGAGTAAATATTTTTATTACTTCAGCCTTCACTTCAGGACAACCTTTGTTGGCAACAACACCGGGTACATCCGGACATTTGTCATCAATGTCGGCAACTTTGTCGCCATCGCGATCGGGACAACCTTTCATTTCAACTGGACCAGCAACTTTCGGGCAACGGTCTTCGCTATCCTGAATGCCGTCATTGTCGGTGTCAGGGCAACCCTGGAATTTTTCGATTCCAGCTACGCTTGGACATTTGTCTTCGCTATCCTGAATGCCATCATTGTCCGAATCCGGGCAACCAGCAAATTTTACAATACCAGCAACATCAGGACAATTGTCGTTTTTATCGGCAATGCCATCTTTGTCTCTGTCCGGACATCCGGCAAGACTGCTAAGTCCGGCAACATCAGGGCACTCATCAACATTGTCCATCACGCCATCACCATCGCTGTCGGCAGGGCATCCCTCGGTATTAACGACTGAGCCGGCAGGCGAATTGAGACATTTGTCAAATTTGTCTTTCACACCATCTTTGTCACCATCACATGGCGCACCAAAGCTGAATACAAGGCCTATGTTATGTTTAGCATAGCCATCATTTCTTACTGCAACGCGAAAATCACGATCATCGTTATGAGTGAACTGATAAATGCCAATGTATTGAAAAGCCAATTTTGGACTGATTTGATACTTCAATCCCACGCCAAGAGGAATGATGAAATCTACGCCACTGGTGCTGATTCTTTCACCGGAATAGTACGCAATGCCTACCCCGGCAATTATTGAAGGAGAAAACTTCCACATGGAAGGGAAGATTACATCATTGTTCAATTTGTACGAAAATAATGCCGACGGGTCAAGTTTCTTGCCTAGAAAATTTGCGGTCGGTTGATTGTAATAGCCGTAATCACCAAAGCTGGCATTCAATCCGAGATCGAAAGAAGGACTAAGATAGCGGTTTAATTGCAGAGCCCCAAATCCATAAAAAGCTTTGTTGAAATCCCCGAAGGCGTTTCCAAGGTCCCCATTATACTCATTCTTTCCCCCGTAGAGTCCCAAAGACCATTTGTTATCGATTGTTTGTGCTTCTAAAGCAGGTAATAACAAAATGGTTAATAAAAATAATCCTGTTAACTTTTTCATGTTTCTGAATATTAATTTCAATTTGAAATGTAAAGATACAATGAATTAAGTATGGAATCAATTATTTAGACTGTTAAATAAATAAAATAAAAGTATTTTATCAATGTTTTATTTAACATTAAGCACTTAAAGTCTAGATTGTCGTAATCAATTGAAATACGGAGTGATAAATATATCGCAACAGGGAATCTGTTATTTATGCGCCTACCGTCGGCCAAGCAAGCGGATCCCCCGGGCAATAATCTGAAGATCGTTCCAAACCCTGTAATCGCGGGCGTAAACAATGTTTAGATTGTCGATGGTTGCCGGATTGTCAATTGGTTTTCGTGCAAAATCAACTGGATTCAGCACACCATTTTTAATTTTCGGGAACTTGTGACTGAGGGGGATCGATAGATTATAACCCACCCAGCTTCGGCCTCCGGCGAGAACTGAAACAAGATTTTTAATAAAACCGAATGGTGAGCGAATCACAAATATTAGAATGGGAGAGAAAATTAATAGCGCAACCGAGACATTGATGTCCACAAGCCGCTTCCGGCGCAGATTCTCAGGACGAGAAATATTATTGATGTTGTAAACATAAAAATCGCCCGGATGATTGATATTGTTGCTGCCAATAATGTATAAACTCTCCGGTGGCGCAATTTTAAACTCAATTGTTTTTTGTGTAAAACCAGACATCAGACTGATAATGTCTTGTGATGAAATATTTTTTGCGCAAAAAATTATTTCATTAATTCTGTAAATGTGCACAATCTCATCGAGCTGCGTGATTCTGGCGCCTTCAGCACTTCCTGCCCCAACATCATCAGGAGACACATAATGAATATAAGCAATCTCAATCCCCGATTTCTCAAGAATAGAACTCACTCTGGTTGTTTCTGACTGTTCACCCACAATGACAATTCTTTTGGCTTGTTGTCCCGAAAGGGTCATATCTCCTATCTTTAGCCAATTCATGAAAAGGCGGCTCAGAATAAAATAGATCATTGTCCATGCGGCACCCAAAAGAATAATCGCGCGTGAAAACCGGTAAGCTTCGGGCAGCAATGAATATCCGATCAGAATAATTCCACTACCAACAACAACACCCTGAGCAATCTTTCCCAGCCGTATCGGTCTGTCATAGCCACCATTCAAAAACACTGAAAGCATCCAAAGGAACGTATAGGTTGCTACTCCGGAAATAAGTAAACTCACTGGGAACTGCCCCCCGTTTGGGAAAATCACATTGCGCTGCCACAGTTCGCTGATAACAAATATGCCTGCACCTACAAAAGAGAGATCAATCAACGGTAGAAATACTTTTTTCAAAAACCTCGAAATAAGCGCCAATCCGGCTCTGAACCAAATAGCCAGGTTTATTAAAGCAATGAACATCCGTAGCTTTTCCTGCGCATAATGTTTGCGCGCGAATATGATCATCGCATTGTAAAATACGAAAACATAATTGGCCGAGCTCTTTTTGGTCGATTCGCCTTTATAGTGAATAATCCGGGTTTCAGGATAATAGTAGTTCTTATAACCGGCTTTCAGAATGCGATAGGAAAGATCGATGTCTTCGCCATACATAAAAAAAGTTTCATCGAGCAAGCCGGTTTTATCAAGCGTTTCGCGACGCAACAGCATGAATGCGCCACTCAGCACATCAACTTCGTGAATTTTCTGTTTATCGAGATACGAAAGATGGTATTTGCCAAACCGCTTTGAGCGCGGGAAAAGTTTTGACAGACCGAAAATTTTATAAAATGAAACTTCCGGTGTCGGCAATCCACGCTTCGATTCCGGCAAAAAATGTCCTTTGCCATCCACCATCATCACACCCAGCCCGCCCGCATCTGGTGTGCGATCCATAAAATCAATCACTTTGGTGAAAGTCGTTTCCTCCACAACCGTATCAGGATTCAACAGCAGTACATATTCTCCCCTGCTCTGCCAAATAGCCTGATTATTGGCTTTTGCGAAGCCCAGATTTTCCTTGTTGTCAATTAAAATAACCTCGGGAAATTTTCGATTCACCATTGGCACCGATCCATCCACGCTGTTATTGTCTACCACAAACACTTCGCTTTCAATTCCAGTCAGAGCCTGCCTCACCGAAGCAAGACACTGCTCGAGAAAATGCTCAACATTGTAGTTGACTATGACGATCGATAGCTTCATTAAGGACAAAAATAGTTATTTAAGCTGAAATCAAACGGATATCAGCACAAAAGTTGATCTTGATAAAGAATAAATTAAATCAAGCATTATTCACTGAAAACTCAGAAAGGTAAATCGTCGCCTTCGCTGATTGAAAGGTCGATTCCACCTGAAGTTGGTGTGTTCTGTGCCACGTCATAATCGGGCATGCGGTCCTGCATATCGCCACCAGCTTTTTCAACTTTCCAGGCCTTAACACTGGTGTACCAGCGGCCGTTGAATTCGCGGCTTTCGATGTCTGCTTCAACCCGTACTTCCTCACCCTGTTTCACATTGAACTGCTCCACTTTGTCACCGAAAATGGTGATACATATTTTTTTCGGGTATTGTCCCGGTACTTCCAGAATGAAATCCTGGCGCTTCCATGTGCCATTCTGTCCCTGCCCGCTCGCAACCTCGAGCACCTGAATGATTTTTCCTGATAATTCCATTATAATTTCTTTTGAACAAAAATAGTAAAAATCGTTTTTCGGATTACAACAAATGTGTTTTTTTATTCACAATTGAAGGTCCCTTACTTTGGCGCGGCCCCGGCATCACTCTGGCGCGGATTTGCAATCCGTGACAGAGAAGTTATCCAATGCCTTCAACCGTTCCAGCACAGGCGGATGGCTGTAATTCACGAAAACATAGTACGGATGCGGCGTCGGATTACTAAGATTATCGACAGACAGTTTGATTAATGCATCCGCCAAAGCTGTTGTGTGAGTGTGTTCCCATGCAAAGCTATCTGCCGCAAACTCATGGCGGCGCGAAATGATGTTGGAAACAATACCAATGATTGTCGAAACCGGACTGAATAATAAAGCAAAAACCAGCAACGATCCGTGCAGCGATGGCTCCATGTCGAGTGCAGCTGTAAATTCAGTTCGGGTGAGCAGAATATTCAGCAGATAGAGCATACCCAGATTGAGAGCCGCACTCATCAGGAAACCGACTGTCACATGTTTCATTTTGTAATGACCAATTTCATGCGCGAGCACAGCAACAATCTCTTCTGACGTATGCTTCTCGATGAGGGTGTCATAAAGTACAATGCGTTTCTTCGGTCCAATGCCGGTGAAATAGGCATTCGATTTTGTTGAGCGCTTGCTGCCATTGATGACGTAAATATTTTTAAGGTTAAAACCATTTGTCTGCGCAAAATTTTCAATCGCGTCTCTGAGTTCACCTGCCTCAAGTGGAGTTTGTTTGTTGAATAGCGGCACAATAATATTGCTGTAGAACATGGTCATCAGCAGCGAAAACAAGGTAAGCACACCCCAGGCCAGCAGCCAGAAATAATCAGGTATTGAGTAATAAATTTCAGCCAGCAGCCAGAAAATTCCACCACCCAAAATGACCGACATGATCCAGGATTTGACTTTATCTCCAATAAAAATAGCCGGAGTCGATTTATTAAACCCGTATTTCTGCTCAATAGTGAAAACGGAATAATATTGAAAAGGCAATGACAGAACATCTGCTCCAAAAAGCAGAATGCCAAAAAACACGAGGGATTGCCCGATCGGATGAGTCCATATATCTGCAGCCAGTTTATCAACCAATGCAAATCCGCCGGAAAAAAGCATTACAAGTATTAAAGCCAGCTGAAAAAATGAAACAATGTGAGAAAGCCGGCTTCGGTCAAATGAATAGTCACGTGCTTTCAGAAATTTTTCCTGTGTAAAAACAGACGCAATTCTTTCCGGAACGGTTTGAGGCCAGTTTCTTGAATTGAGCACCGACAGCCAAGTGTCGAAGATGCTGTCAAAAAGAAGAAAAGCGATAATCAGCGTGAATATGAGATTTTCCATTAAAATTGCTGATTAGGAAGGATATTTTTCAGATTCGCTCACTTCTTTTATTGTAACACCTGCCGGAACATCAAATTTACCGGCAGGAATGTCAATGTTCACTTTTAAGTTTAATGCCTCCATAGAGACTTTAATTCCGGATACCGTTGAGATTGACTTCAATGGCAGACCTTCCCAAATCCAGACTTTCATGTCGATTTCCTGATCATTGACCATCTCTTTCTGGCTATATATTTTGCATTCTTTACCAAGGAAATCTTCGTTGCCTTCGAATACAATATTATACATTTTCAAATCGTCATTGGTCAATGTTCGGTAATTGTAACTGGCCGACGCGGAATCATCGGACAAAGCCATCCATGTGCCTGATTTCGAAATCATATCGATATTATAAACCATTGAATCCTTTACAATATTCAACTGATGTATCTGCTGCCCAAGCATGGATGACTTTATTTCGCTCAGTGTAACACGCCCGAAATCATCAAACCACATCGTAATTTCCTGGTTAATGCCCATTGTTGAAGAAGTGTAAACAATTACGCCGGTTTTATAGCCAAACTGATCTGAATCCGAGGGGGCTGTTGCCGGAATTTCTTTCAAAGAATCCAGCATGGAATTCACTTTTGCCTCGTCTGGTTTGTTACCACATGAAACAATAAAAAACAGAAAAACAGACAGAATGAGGAAAATATTTTTCATAGATAGAATTGATTACAAACGGTACCTGGTGTGCAAAGATACAAACGCGAATATATCCCGGGCAAAAACATTAAAATCGTTGTCGAGTTCATTGTAATACTTTACGAGATATTCAACTGTATCGGGAAGTGCATTTTCAAAATGCGTTCTTTTGTTAACGCCGATGAAAATATCATTCAAACCATCAAATGATTCATACATCCCAAACCAGTTATCCTGCATGAGTTTTCTGGAAACTTTCTGGCTTTTTGGGGGCAATGTGTCCATTCGTTCGTCCAGCAAGGCATAAAATGAATTGATTTTCTTGACCAAAGGAACCTTCACAAACTGAATCCAGTTTTTGATCAGAAAATGATCGTACAAAATATCGACAGCCACTGGTGCATACTTCGCATGAGAGGGTTTAAGCAAAGCCACACTGTGTCGCACAGCAGGATGCATATCGCTGTAGGCATCAATGGCTCTGTGCATCAACACGCCTTTCAACACAGGATTGGGTAGTTCATTTACGATTTTTGTCCCTCTGATATGATCAGCAATGTAATTCCCGATAATAATATCAGGATTTTCACCACTTAAAACCAAATGAAACAAGTAATTCATGATGTAAAAATAATTCAAATTTGTTTTATGTCTCCAAAAGAAAAAAATTAATTATTTTCGTTGCAGAATAAAAAGAAAAGCAAAATATGCAAAAACAATTGTTATTAGGCGATGAAGCCATTGCGACGGGAGCCATCGATTCTGGCATTTCGGGCATTTATGCCTATCCAGGGACTCCCTCCACTGAAATCACAGAATACGTTCGCGCGAGTAAAGAAGCAAAGCAGAAAGGAATTCTGGCGTCTTGGGGTGCTAACGAAAAGACCGCCATGGAAGCAGCTCTCGGAATGTCATATGCCGGTAAACGGACCATGGTATGTATGAAACATGTCGGGCTCAATGTAGCAGCTGACCCTTTTATGAACTCAGCTATTACCGGTGTAAACGGAGGAATGATCGTTGTGTCGGCTGACGACCCTTCCATGCATTCATCACAAAACGAGCAGGATAGCCGCGTCTACGGAAAATTTGCCAATGTCCCCATTCTTGAGCCCTCAAACCAGCAGGAAGCATATGACATGGTTCATTATGGTTTCGAACTCAGCGAAAAGTTCAAAGTTCCGGTTCTGATGCGCATCACAACACGTCTGGCTCACAGTCGTTCCGGTGTTGCCCGGATTGAAAGCCGCAAGCAAAACGAGCTGTCACTTCCCTCAGATCTTCGTCAATTTGTATTGCTGCCCGCCATTGCCCGCAAGCGCTACAGCATGCTGCTGGCAAACCAATCCGGGTTTCGTAATGAAAGTGCTACTTCGGGATTCAATCAGTTGATTGACGGCCCCGATAAATCGATGGGCGTGATCGCATGCGGTATCGCATATAATTACCTGATGGAAAACTTTCCTCAGGGATGTCCGTTTCCGGTGTTGAAGATTGGTCAGTATCCACTGCCTGTGAACCTCGTCGAAAATCTGGCCGACAATACTGAACGTATTATGATTCTGGAAGATGGATACCCGATGATCGAAGAACTTATTGCCGGCCTTTTACACCGTGGTATTAATGTCTCCGGACGTTTTGACGAACGCATTCCCCGGACCGGAGAACTCAATCCGAACATCATTGCCCGAGCCTTTGGAATGGCCGATACTCACGGACTTCCATCTCCTGAACTTATTGTCGGCCGTCCACCCTCCATGTGTACTGGCTGCCCGCATATCGATAGCTACAATGCCATGAATGAGGCTTTGCGCGATTATTCAAAGGGTCGTGTTTTCAGCGATATCGGTTGCTATACGCTGGGTGCTCTGCCCCCATTTGAAGCCATCAATAGCTGTGTAGACATGGGTGCCTCAATCACCATGGCCAAAGGCGCTGCTGATGCAGGTCTTGTTCCCGCTGTTGCCGTTATTGGCGATTCGACATTCTGTCACAGCGGAATGACAGGTTTGCTTGATGCTGTTATTGCCAAATCACCCATCACCGTTGTTTTACTTGATAACTCAACGACTGGTATGACCGGAGGTCAGGATTCTGCTGCATTTGGAAGAGTGAAGGATATTGTGACTGGGCTTGGAGTGGAACCCGAACATATTCGCATTCTGAAACCGTTGAAGAAAAATCACGAGGAAAACACGCAGATTTTCAAAGAGGAACTTGCATACAACGGCGTTTCTGTGATTATTCCTACCCGCGAATGCATCCAGACACTTAACCGCAGAATGCGTGAGAAATTCAAGAATAAAGCAAACTAATTAAAAAAGGAACATGAAAAAAGACATCATATTATCAGGCGTCGGCGGACAGGGAATTCTTTCCATTGCTGCCACCATCGGGCTCGCTGCAGTTGATAAAGGCTGGTATCTCAAGCAAGCTGAAGTACACGGTATGAGCCAGCGTGGTGGTGACGTCCAGAGCCACCTGCGCATATCGGAAGATGTGGTTCATTCTGATCTGATACCAATGGGTCAGGCCGACATGATTTTGTCGGTAGAACCAATGGAGTCACTTCGTTATCTGCCCTATCTTCACAAAGACGGATGGTTGATTACAAATTCAAAATCGTTTGTCAATATTGGAAATTATCCGGAGCTTGAAAAAATATATTCGGAGATTAAGAAAATTAATAATCACATTCTGATCGACGCAGACGAAATTGCTACGAAACTGAATGCTCCAAAATCAGCCAACATGGTGGTGCTAGGGGCAGCTTTTGCATTTCTCGGGATAGAAAGAAATTACTTTGAAAATGCTATTAGAAACTTATTTGGCCGTAAAGGCGAAGAAGTTGTTGCAACAAATATTAGTGCCTTTAATGCAGGCGTAGAATTTGCCCAGCAATACATTAAAAAGTAAATTCAATCAAATTAATATCACTTTTTTCGAAAAGCACGCCATTGAGCGTGCTTTTTTATTATACTGATTTACAGTCGCATATCCGACAATAAACGATTACAAACATTTATAGTCGAAAGTAAGTACTTATTAACCGACTCGGCCGAAAAGGTCACCGTTACTTTGCACCGTCGGAAGTCAATCAATCCGGCTAACTAAAAAAACTTTTTAAACAACTAAAACTAACACGTATGAAAAAGAACAATGAAACAAAAGTGATTGAAATGAACGAAGAACTCGAAAACATCGACCTCGTACAGGAAAATGAAAAAGAAACATCTACTGCTGCTCAGCGCGAAATGAATGTAGTTGAACTATGTGGCTACGTAGGATTCGATCCTGAAGTGCAGGATTTTGCAAGCGGGAAAAAGAAAATCAGGTTTAAACTTGCCACACATCGCACCCTCCGCACCGACGGAGAAGGGGAAGGACAGAAAATCACGAACTGGTTTCCGGTTGTAGTTTGGAACAACACCGCTGAAGAAGCGCTCACATGGTTGCGTAGGGGCAATAAAGTGAAAATCAAAGGTTATCTGAACTACCGCACCTGGGAAGACAAAGACGGCAACAAGCGTAATATGTTTGAAACAGTAGCAACAGAACTATTTGCCATTCCGGCATAATTGCTTTCTTTAATTGGGTCTAAGCGCCGTTTCCTGAAGGGGAGCGGCGCTTTTTTAAACCATAGGCTATCTTAAAAAAACTGTTTTATGAAAAAAGAAGAAATCACGGAACTCTTTAATAAATTTGAAAATGCCTGTTATGTATATCAGGATATTGAGTGCTGGAGCGCCAGAGAGCTCATGGAAATACTCGGATATACTAAATGGGAAAACTTTCAAAAGACAATTGACAAATCTAAGCAATCTCTGGAAAACGTTGGTGAGAGAGCGCTAGACCATTTTCCTGACGTCAGGAAAATGGTCGTAATTGGCTCTGGTAGCGTAAGAGAGCTTTCAGATATTGCGCTAACCCGCTATGCATGCTATGTTGTGGCGCAGAATGGTGATCCCAATAAACCCGAAATAGCATTCGCACAAACCTATTTCGCTGTTCAAACAAGAAAGCAGGAATTGGTTGAACAACGATTATTAGATGTAGCCAGGGTTAATGCAAGAGCAAAATTGACCAAGTCGGAAAAGAAACTTTCCGAAATTCTTTTCAGTAAAGGAATAGATGAAAAAGGGTTTGCTCATATCCGTTCTCAGGGCGACAAAGCACTGTTTGGTGGAAAGGCTACTCTTGAGATGAAAAAGAAGCTTCTTGTGCCTGATTCCAGGCCAATGGCAGACTTTCTACCTACCTTGCTGATCAAAGCAAAAGATTTTGCAACAGAACTCACCAGTCACAACGTTGTAGAAAAAGACCTGGAAGAGTGTGGCGATATTACTGAAGAACACATCATCAACAACACATCTGTCAGAAAAATCCTGCTGAAACGCGGCGTTAAGCCTGAAGATCTGCCTGCCGGCGAAGACATTAAAAAGGTGCAGCGAAGGATTGACAGCGAGACAAAAAAAGTAAAATCGAATGCTTCAAACACAAAATTAAGAAAGAAGAAAACTAAGGTTTAATAAAAGCTACAGTTGAATGCCTTTCCATTTGGATGGGCATTTTTTTTAATTTGCACGAATTTCTGGCTCATTTGATTCATTCATTTGCCTGATTAATGCTTTTTGAACAACAGACTTCCGGGTAGCATAAATAACTGCAGCCACCATAGAGCTTGTTGCGAACACCAAAAATATAGCTTGTATGCTATAAAATTCAGCCAGATAGCCAATCAGAAGTGCCCCCAAAGGCGTTACCGTCATAAAAGACATTCCGTAAAAAGAAATAACCCGCCCAACCATTTCAGGTTTTGCCATGGTTTGCAAAAGAGTGTTTACTGAAACATATTGCGCAATCATTGCCCAGCCACAAATAATCAAAAGCGCCATACTTAAACCAACAATACTTGAATATGAAAATAAGGCCAGCCCACCTGAAAACAAAAATGCAGCAATAAGAATATAACCGGGGAAAGATTTCAAAGATCGCCGCGAAGCAAGAAACACAGCTCCAATTAAAGCTCCAGCCCCGTAACAGCCGGTTAATATCCCATATAAGCTACTGTCTCCATTAAGAATGTCTTTGGCAAAGACCGGTAAAAAACTTTGAAACGGTAAAACAAAAAACCCGGTAGAAATAATAAGAATAAGCATGTATTTTATTGGCTTAAACCCAAATGAGTATTTAATTCCTTCCGATAAATCTTCAAAAACAGATGTCTGATTTTGTGCTTTTGTAATAAAAGCCGTGTGTATAAAAAACAATGATGCAATAACCCCGATAAAGCTTATTGCATTAATCATAAAGCACCATCCTTCGCCAATCATCACAATTAAAATACCGCCAATCACAGGTCCAATAAAGCGCGCTGTATTGAACAACATTGAATTTAATGCAATGGCGTTCGACATTTGCGAAGAATCATCAACAATGTCCCTGATAAAGGCATGTCGAAAGGGCGTATCGATGGAATTAACAACCCCTGAAAGCACGGCTAAAATAATTATCTGCCAAATTTCAACCACATCAGAAAGCACCAGCAGCGCCAACGCCAGCGATAAAATCATGGAGGCAATCTGAGTTCCGGTGATTACATTTTTGCGATTCATTCGATCGGCAAAAACGCCCGCAAAGGGTGTGATGAATAAGGATGGAATTTGTCCTGCAAAAGTGACAATCCCAAGCATATAGGCACTGCCAGTAAGGCGGTAAACCAGCCAGCCGGTAGCGACAATCTGAATCCAGGTGCCCATTACCGAAAACAGCATTCCAAAAAGATAAATCGCATAATTGCGTGATCGCAGCGCACGAAAAGTGAACGTTGCCCGGAACAGATAATTCTTTATTTCGGACCAGGGGAGAATCATGAAGCAAAGTTATGAAAGTTGAAACGATTACCATTTGCAAAAATGCATAATTTGTCTTTTACTGCATCGCACCGCGCGCTTTCAGAATCCATTTTGCTTCGTCGAGCGGACTGATTCCTTTGTATGGTCTGATCAATCCAAGCTCATCGGCACAAGGGCGATAACCTGAAAATCGGGTTGTGATAACAGCTTTTCCGCCGCTACGAGAACTGAGTTTTACTGAATAATCCGGCGAAGTAGCTACTGGTAGAAAACCGGTTAGAATGAATTTTCCGTTGTCCATTTCCGGACTTTCAAATGTGCCGCGCATCTTTGTAATATCAGAAGTAATCAATCCAAGCAACTCTTCGGATGCCTTGATGCGAAATGACACGAACGGCTCCAGTAGCGTAGTTCCTGAATTGACAAGTCCATTCATTATACCCATTGGAGTTGCTATCACAAAGTCGCCGGGTCGCGAATGTACTTCGTGATCTTCCCCTTCAATCAACGTTATGCGGATATCGGTCACTTCCCATCCTTTTATCCCCTGCTTCAGGGAGGCAGCAATGGTGCGCTCTACCTCGTTCTGATATTTCTGCGCTACATCATCAACCCCAATCTGGCTTTCATAAACAACACCGCTACCCGGCTCGCCTGGCTCAATGCGAAATTTCAAAATAGCCCAGCAAGGTTTAGGCATCCAGTAGCGAACAAACCCTTCAGACACTGAAGTGGGCGTCTCTTTATAAATGACGGTTGGATTTTCAAATTTTGCCTCAAGACCAAATCGATCCAAAAGAATGCGCTCCAGCACTTCCATCTGAATCCAGCCCATGATGCTGATGTTCATTTCGTTTTCCTCGCGCAACCACTCGAAATTCAGCGATGGGTCTTCGATATACAATTGTTGCAATGCCACGGCCAATGCACTATAATCCTTTTGATTAACTGCTTTTACCTGAACAGTCAGCAGAGGCATCTGCAATTTCTGAAAAACTATATTTGCTGTAACGCGCTCTCCAAGCCAATCTCCGATATTAGCACCATCCAATCCACAGATTCCGGCAAGGTCACCTGCTTCGACCAATTGGATTTCTTCATGCCGGTTTCCGGCAATGCGTCTTATCTGAACAACTTTCTCATCCTGCCCGTTGCTGGCATTACGAATAACTTCGCGGTTGCTGATGCATCCACTAAACAAGCGCGCATGCGCCACTTTCCCCATCGTTTTGTCATGACTGATTCCAAACACCAGTGCTTTCAAATTCGCAGAAACATCTCCTGAAGGCGCAGGCAGATATGTTACTGCAGCATCAAGAAGCTGAGTGATCCCAATATTAAAACTTGCAGAACCAAATAATACCGGAAAAATATTTCGGTGAATTACCATCGAAGCCAGCTGCTGATCAAGTGTTTCAAAAGGAATGGTTATTCCCTCCAGATAAGATTCCAATAATGCAGCTTCACCTGAAACAATTGTATCAATGATGGTTTCAGGCATATTTTCTGGACCCCAGATCTCCGAAATATTCGCATCATTTGAACCGATATTATATACTGATTGAAGGCAAAGCGGGTCGATATGCCATTCCTTTTTCATTTCCAGAAATATCGCTTCAATGTCGGCTCCAATCCTGTCAATTTTGTTGACAAATAGAATCGTTGGAATTCTGCGTTCTTTCAATGCGTTCCACAATGTACCGGTGTGGGCCTGAATACCTTCGGCCGCAGAAATTACCAAAACAGCTCCATCCACAGCACTCAGCACACGCTCCACATCGGACGAAAAATCAACGTGGCCGGGCGTATCTACCAGATTAATACGAACATCTTTCCATGAAAAAGAAGTATGGGCCGATCGGACCGATATGCCTCTCTCCCGTTCCACCGCAAGAAAATCAGTATGCGTTGTTCCTTCATCTACGCTACCAGGTTGTTTTATCATTCCGCTGTGAAAAAGCATCAGCTCCGTTATGCTGGTTTTACCGGCGTCGGCATGCGCAAGGATGGCTATATTTCTGATTTTTTTCTTCATCGTTTCGAACTGTGTTTTGCTATAGCAGGATTATTCAGATACTTTTCTCCAAAATACTGCATCCGGAACCACAGTTCAAATGCGGGATCCAGAAAAACATGCTTGCCGTTTTCCAGATCAATAATATCATTTTCCATGAGAACAATTCTGTTTTTCTGAACATTCCGTGGAGTACCGAGCCGGTATTTCTGCATCACCGCAGCACTGGTAAGACGCGTTTCGTTGCAGGCAACAGCTTTGAGAAAATTCAACTGCGTAACACTGATGGATTCGGCATCTTTCTGATATAGCGGCGAGTTTGCATTAAGGAGCTCAACCAATGCTGCTGAAAGTTCTTCCAGTCCAGCTGCTTTCTCCGTTTTTTGCCAGGTATAATGCGCCAGTTGCTGCACATACCAGGAATGATCTTTCATTAATGCTGGAATTTTCCGGGCCATCTCAGGATGAATGGTTTTACCTGATTTCTTAAATCCATCCACAATAAAAGTAACCCATTTTTCAGTAGGAATTTTATTCAATAACATGATGTCTCCAAAGCGATAGAAAGGCTTTGACGAATTATTGAAAATGTCAGTCATCATGTGGCGTTTGCTTCCAAACAAACAATAGGTCGCGTTTTTTTGACGCTGCCATACCGATCTCATCTTTTTTTCAAAGCCCGCAAAACCCGCAAAAGAAGCCAGATTCTGAAATTCATCAAGACAAATGATGCAGGGTTTCCCCAGCTTGACGGCCATTCTCTCAGGCAAATTCAAAATCTCGTCGGGATATTTGTTCAGCTCGGCCCAATTAAAACCAATCCTAAAGTCAGTCTGAGGATCGACTCCAATTGTTATCTGAGGAATTAACCGGGAGAAAAATTCTTTTGCAGCTTTCACCCAATCCTGCCATTTTGTTGAAGAGGCCATAATGACCTCCCTCGCAAACAATTCGAGAAATTCTTCGCCCGATGATGCAGAAAACAGATCAATCTGAACAGCAATGATATTTTTGTTTTTTGTTTTAATATCATGCATAACCTTCTCAACCAAACTCGATTTGCCCCAACGCCGCGGAGAAATAATGGTTGTATTAATCCCTTCCGTCAAATTATTGTACAGCTTTTCTGCATCTTTTTCCCGGTCAGTAAATGACTTTAAACTGACTGTGGTGCCATAAATAAACGGAGTGTTTTTCATAATTATCTTTTTTTTACTAAACAGTATTATACTGATTGGTATAATACACAAAGGTATAAATTATTTTCGAGTTAGAAAGGTGTGATTTTAAAAATCAAATCTTCATCCTTCTCAATTTCTCTGCAAGTCCCGACCGCATTTCGATCCTTCGGCAGGCTCAGGGCGGCGCAGCTCAATGGCCGGTCGGGAAGTCTGTATTTTCCGTAAACTTTACTTCAAAAATCAAAAATCTCTCCTATTTCGTATATATTTCAACACGTCCCACTTCCTTGTTCAGTGTTAAGTGTTCGGCGTTCACTTCGAACTTCCTTGTTCAGTGTTCATTATTCTTCTTATATTTGCATCAAACTTTCAGGCATGTCCAACTGGATATTGATTTTTATTGTGCAACTCAACCGCACCGGCCTTTTTGCCTGAGGCCTTCTGAATCCGTTTTACTTCTTAATAAAAAAGCAGCACCGGCTTGTCCGATGTTGTTATCATTTGCACCTCAAACAAAAAAAATGAAAAAACAAAACCTGACCATAAAATCCGAAATCCGTTTTGCCGATATCGAACCCATCATGCTGGGGCATGTTAGTGTTGAACTTTCGCCTGCAGCCTTGAAAAAAATCAATATCTGCCGTCAATATCTGAATCAAAAAGTCGAAAAATCTGATGCTCCCATTTACGGCATCAATACTGGCTTTGGATCGCTCTGCAATACCAGCATCAGCAAAAAAGATCTTTCAAAACTACAGGAAAACCTGGTTCTGTCTCATGCCTGTGGAATGGGAAATGAAGTGCGCCCCGAAATAGTACGGCTTATGATGGTGCTGAAAATTCAGGCTCTGTCACTCGGACATTCAGGTGTACAAACCGACACAGTGCAATTGTTAGCTGATATGTACAACAACGACATTCTTCCGATTGTGTACGAACAGGGCTCACTGGGCGCATCCGGCGATCTCGCACCGCTGGCTCATATGTGTCTGCCGCTGATTGGCACAGGCGATGTGGATTTTCAGGGAAAACGCATGACGGCAAAACAAGCATTCAAAAACGCCGGGTTAAAAACTGTTCAGCTACAGTCAAAAGAAGGTCTGGCGCTGCTTAACGGAACACAGTTTATGTCGGCGCATGGAGCATATGCACTTGTGATGAGCAAAAATCTGATGCAATGGGCCAATCACACGGCCGCTCTTTCGCTCGAAGCTTTTGATGGCCGCACCGATCCTTTCCATCCGATGATACAGGCTGTCCGCCCACACCCGGGACAAATGCACGTGGCCAACGCCATCAATAAAATTCTGAAAGGAAGTAAAATTGCTGCCCGCAAAAAACAACAGGTGCAGGATCCGTATTCGTTCCGATGCGTACCGCAGGTGCATGGCGCCACATGGGACACCATTCAGTATGTGAATGAGATTTTCAAACGCGAAGTCAACAGTGTGACCGATAATCCAACGGTGTTCCCTGAGACTGATTTGATTATTTCAGCCGGAAACTTTCACGGACAGCCGCTCGCGCTGGCTTTCGACTTTCTCGGCATAGCCATGTCGGAACTGGCGAATATCAGCGAACGTCGGATTTATCAGCTCATCAACGGAAAACATGGCCTGCCAAATTATCTGGTCGCAAACCCGGGTCTGAACAGCGGATTCATGATTCCGCAATACTCGGCTGCTTCAATTGTAAGTCAGAATAAACAGCTTGCAACGCCTGCCAGTGTTGACTCTATTGAATCAAGTCAGGGACAGGAAGATCACGTGAGTATGGGCGCCAATGCAGCCACAAAGACCATTCGCATACTTGAGAATGTGGAAAAAGTGTTGGCCATCGAGCTCATGACGGCCGCTCAGGCGCTTGAATTCCGCCGACCGGATACTTCTTCAACCTATCTTGAAAAAATTGTGTCTGAATACCGCAAAGAAATTCCGTTCATTCAGCAGGATGAATACATGAGTGCTCTCATGCACAAAAGCGTTGAGTTTCTGCGGAATTATAAGCTGAAGGCTGAATAGCGAGAACAGCGAACACTGAACAAGGAACATCGAAGGATGAAATAAAGTTTGAAGTATAATTTTAACGCCGACACTTTAATTAAGTACTTTCTGCGGAATACTTGTATTCTACTGGTTTAAAACGCATACAATTTTTTTTGTGAAATAATTCGAATATATTTGCATTGTATCTCTAAAAAATAATCAAGTTTTAGATGTCCCCATATATGAAAAAAATACAAATTTTTGTGCTTTTTTTCGTGCTGGTTTTTAGAGTATTGATGTTTTGTAATGCAGCCAGTGCCCAGGGAAATCAGGACGCAATTCTTGATTTCAATCCTTTACGTGATTTATTCAAATATCACGATCTGATTGAATTTAAAATAGATTCATTAACATGGTCTGAAAGGTTTTCTCATTATAACATTGTGGACAGCACAATATTTAAATCAATATTTCAGGATACTGCATTAACGTATCACAGTGCTGGTAAGCTTAGTGAAGATGCGGATTTTTATCATTCGATTCAAACCAGTAAAAGAGACCTGTTGGAAATCACGATACTATCTCAATCAGAAAGCACTTATTGTACAATCATTGAATATATTATTTACACTAAAGACGGGAAAAAAACAAGTTCATTTACAGCTGCATGTTCCTGCTGCGATGGTGGATATTATTATGAAGCCAGGGGTAAATTTCTAAATGACACTACATACGAATTATTGTCTGAAGACAACTTCCTTACAGAAAATATTGAAGAAGAAAATACGATCTCGTTTAAAAAGACAGTTGTTGTTATACAGCAAGATGGATCCATCCATCAAACAGAAACAATGATTAGAACAGAAATAAAAAACAACAATACAATTTCAATTGAAACGGCATTTCCGATAAATTATCAATCTGACACAATTGCTGAATTTGAATCATTTAAGAACCTCTTCGAAAAAATGCGTGTAAAACCATTTCTGTCCGCAGTTTCAAAACTGCTTAATGACAGAATTGATGCGTTTTCTCATGACTATATAACGTATTATACCAGACCACTTGAGTTTAATATTGTTCAAAGTGATTTTGATTTCGATATTGGAAAGTCTGAGATAGATATGATGCTTTTATCGCGCAATGATTCAGCATTCTACATCAGAGTTTCGAAAAAAGATACTACTGTGTTTTTGTATCAGAATGAACAGATACTGAGTGATTTCATTTCCCGGCACAATGCGTTCTATAAATCAAATATTGACATTGAAAATAAAATTCAATTCCCATCAAATATTTTTGTATTTGGCTATGGATGCGGGTTTGTTGGTATGCCTCCTTTATATTTTCGCAAAATGCAAGCTCTTGTAGAAAATAAAAACTACAACGAAATATCAAGCTGGCTTCGTTCTGCAAATCCTGAAATACAGGCATACGGGATATATGGAATGAATGAACTATTTAAATTGGGACAACAAATACAGAAGGCTGATCTGGAAATCATTAAACACCTGTTTGATTCCTCTACATCGTTGTATTCATGCAGCGGGTGTTTATACGGAGAACCCTTATTATTCCGCAAAGTAATAAAGCCCCGCGATTTCAGAAAACTGTTCAGAGAATACAAAAAATATCATTGATGTCAAAACTGAACCATGTTTTTTCATAAGGCAATAATCTTAGTAGTTTAAAAATTGAAACTAATTCGAAATGGCACGACTCAAAATCAAACTTCTTGCCTTCAAAGGCGCACCGGATGCGGTGTTTGAAAATACTGACAAGCAAATTCAAAAACTGATTGCATCGGAAAATTATGTACTTGTTGATGATAATCCGGATGTGCTGTTTTTTCTTTCCGGCGGATCGGAAATGCCAGCCACGGAAGTTGTGACACCCGACCGCTTTTATATGCTGATAGGATCGACACACAACAATTCGTATGCATCGGCCACCGAAGTGAAAGCATGGATGAATGCACGCGGCATTCCTTCGTTGTTGCTGGATGAGGAGGAGTCTGATACACGTACAGTACTTGAAAATTTCCTGAAAGTCAGATCTGCGCTCGAAAATCTGAAAGAAAAAAGAGCCGGGCTGATCGGAAATGTCTCTGACTGGCTGATTTCATCAGCTATTGATGATACAGTGCTGAAAGAAAAAACAGGCATTCAGCTGATTCAGATTCCCTGGGAAAAGCTGAAACATTTTTCGGAATTTGAACCATCTGAAACATTTCTGAATGCATTTGACGGACACAATAATCCGGATCTGGAGGATACGGCCCGTGTGTACACTATGCTGAATGAAACCATTGCTACAAATACCCTTGATGCCATAACCGTGGAATGTTTTCCAATGGTAAAAAAAGACGGAGTGACCGCCTGTCTGCCACTGGCGAAATTCAACAACGACGGCTTTCCGGCCGGCTGCGAAGGCGATATCACGGCCATCACCGGCATGATGCTGGGCAAAGAACTCACCGGCCTTGTTCCCTGGATTGCCAATACCAACAAGATTTCGAATGAAGTCTGCGTGTTTTCGCATTGCACCATTGCGCCTTGTCTGATCGACAACATGGAAATAAAAACACATTTCGAAACCGGCATGGGCACTGCTGTTGAAGGCGATTTCAAAAATGATATCATTACCATTTTCCGTTTCGATCATGCATTGAGTAAAGCCTTTGTTGCCACAACAAAAATCATCGGACGTCCCAAATCGCCCACTGCATGCCGGACACAGATTGAAGTTCAATTATCGGAACGTGAAGTAAATCTGTTGCAAGAAAATCCGCTGGGCAACCATCATCTGATCCTGCCCGGCGACTGGTCAGAGCTCATTCGGATGGCATGTAGAGTAATGGGTGTTCAGGTGCCGTGATATGCACGTGCATTTTCATTTATACAAGTACTATTTGTAAAATAGCTTGATGCATTGAGCTATCGGAAGTCGCTCCTGCAGCGCTTTCAATTGATAGCTGGGCGTAGTCTTTTTATAAATTTTTGCTGGGTTTAGTCTCCGACTAAACCCAGCTCAGTTTATTATTTCAGACTACGCCCTTCGTATGTAAAAAGCGCTGCTGTCTCAAAAAGACTTCCACGGCAAAAACAACATTCCACCGTCCAAAAGCGACGAAGGAGCTGAAGGACATGGAACCGTTGTTTTTGCTGATTGTTTTGACGGTTCCATGTTCCGGCCCAAATACTATCCCTCGAAGGGTTCAGAACCCTTCGAGGGATTACAAACCGGCCGGAACGGTGGAATGTCGAAACCTTCCGGATTTTTTAAACAGCCCCCATAGATTCTACATCGAAGACTACGCGAGGATATGGGACTAATTAGTCTGAAATATTATTCAACTGGGTTCGAATTTTTGTATTTTGTAAAATACATTTTTCATCAGTTTTGTATTTTCTGATATACAATTTGCTCTCGACAGTCTCCCAGCCGGCTTCCGACACGAAATATCCCTGTGACTGTTTGGATTTTTGTATTGATTATTCTGCCGGACATTTCAGACCGAAGAGAAAAAATACAAATAATGTTCGCTGATTTGCAAAAAATTGTATTTTTGGGGGTGAGACGACGAGGGCCGTACATATTCGCCTGAAATTGGGTGGGGTGTGGGGGGTGTTATTCACAATAAATGAGTTTTGCCTAATAATACAAAACAATGACGATAAACTATACAACTGATGAAAATGACTTCCTGACACATCAACTTTTTGTTGCGTCAAAATCTGACCGTATTAAAAGGAAAAGGCAAAGAAGCAAAATAGCAGTGCCATTTATTTACATTGCTTTTGGTTTTTTATTTCTCTTTCAAGACAAAATTTCGTTGACAATAATATTTTTTATTATTGGACTTCTGTGGTTTTTATTTTACCCACTTTGGGAAAGACAACACTATATCAACCATTATAAGAGCTTCATCAGAGAAAATTACAAAGACCGACTGGGAAGAATTGTAACATTGGAGTTTAGCAACGAATATATTTTAGCAAAAGACAACGGAAGTGAAAGCAAAGTATTGACAACTGAGATAGTGGAAATGTGCGAAATTCCTACAACAATTTTTGTCAGACTAAAAGGTGGACAATCATTCATTATGCCGAAGGACAAGATAACTGACTTAGATAACGTGAAAGCAAAACTTAAAGAACTTGCCGACCATTTGGAAATTATTTACGAAGTAGACGAAAAATGGCAATGGAAATAATTAATAAACACACCCTGATGATTTGCAAAATATTGTAATTTTGAGGATGTGTATGGTTTATCATACATATTACTGATTTGTAGCACAATAAAAAAATGAAAATGATTAAGTCAATTATATTCGGAACAATTTTATCAATCCTGACTTTCTTTTCGACTTCCTTTTTGACGGTGCTTTTTCAAATCAATTCACCTCTTCACCGACTGACTGATTCTTATGAAATGAAAATCGGATTTCCATTCACATATTATCATGAATTCATGGTCGATTACCCCGTACCAAATTCCGGATGGACCATTAATAATCTGTTTTGGGATTGTTTGATAACATGGGTAATTGTAACCGGAACTTTCGTGACAACGAAAAGAATAAAAGTTAAACGCGCCACAATAACAACTGTAAATCATGGCTCTAAGTACGACTCTCAATAACCTAACCGTTTGAGTATTATTAAAAGCCAACGCTTTGACAAGAACAACCAAAATATTGAACATAATCTACGTTTTTATAGTAGCTCTATTCTTATTGGATAGCCTGCCATGTTTCGATATTAAAAGTCAAGGAATAAAGTCATCCATTTACTTCGGACTTTTGATTGGAACGCCATTGACGCTAATATGGAATGCTTTAGTAATAAAAACTCGACACGGAAAAATCATTTGGACAATTTTACCAACAACATTTCTGATAATAATTTTAATTGTCGGACCTGTGAAATTTATATATTCAATAGGGTCTTGGCAGACACAAACAATTTTATATCAAAACAGACATTTTAGTTTTAGAACAGTGGAGTTTCAAATGCAAGATGTTGGCGCATTTGGATACAACAAGCGGACAGTTGAAGTTTTCTATTTGACTCCGTTATTTATGATTACAGGTGAAATTCCAAACGACGAAGAAAAAAGAATTGATTGGATAAAGGTTGACAAATATGTTAATGAATTAGGACTTAAAGGAGGGTAAAAAAATCAATTTTGCATTATAAATTATCCTCTGCATCCTTTAAATCTTTCTCTCCTCCAACCCACCCCCAACGCCGCCCATAGCCTTGTATCTCTATGACCACAAATGAATCCACAACCCATCATCTGAAAAATTATTATAAACTCCGGGGAAATATTTGTAAACTTTTATTGGCTTGTTTACAAAATTTTGTATTTTTGGGAAATGCATGGTTTTGTCATACATGTATATAATTTACGCATAACGGAATGAAGACTCTTAAAGTAATAGCAATCGAATCTTTAATTACCATTATTTCTTTGGTAATGATTGTGCGTACCTTAATAATTGAAAATAAAATTGAGCACAAGATCTTTTTGAGTATTGGAATTGGACTTTCGATTGTTTATATGATATATCGGATTGCATCAAAAATAAAAGAAGAGAAAGAGAAATCAAGAATAAACGCCATTGTAGCTTCAAAACTTAATAAAGCTTCAGAATCATTCTTATACTACATAGACTTGATATTAATTAATCACCCAGAGAGATTCAATATAAGTATCAAAGAAAAAAGCAATTATCAAACAGAGCAAAACGCAAAAAAAATGTTTGAAGTCGACTTTCGTACACCAGATCCATATACCGGGACTTCTATGGGGAATTTGGCTGAACAAGTTGATTTTGGGATGAATCGAGAATACGATGAACTTGAAAGAACAATTTCAAGGTATACAAATAAAATAAGCACGAAAAAAATTGAATTATTTGAATCTCTCTCCTCTAATTTAATTTTCAAAACACTAATTGACTGTAAATTATGGTTCGATCAAATTAAAATGTTTCATGATCAAGCAATAAAGAACAATCCGACTTTCCCTAAAAATGGACTTCCTATTACTATCTCAATGAATTTTAAGGAACATCAAAAAGATTACAACCAAATGATCGACCTACTATTTGAAATGAAAAATATTCCTAACAGCAAATAAACAAAAGCGTCAGAACAAATATATTGGAGAAGACCCTTACCTAAATACAAACCTTTAGCAATCAAAACAAAACTAATCCCTCACCCCCTCTCAAACCCCAACCTCTTCCCCACCTTCGTCCCAACCACTTTTCCATTGTCCCAGGCGAGATGGCCGTTGACAAAGGTTTTGGTGATGGTGGCGGGCATGGTTTCGCCTTCGAGGGGCGACCAGCCGCATTTGTAGAGGATATTGGATTTGGTGATCTTGTATTTTTTTGAAGTGTCGACCAGCACCAGATCGGCAAAATATCCTTCGCGGATGAAGCCGCGTTTTGAAACATTGAAAAGAATGGCGGGCTTGTGACACATGAAATTTGCAACATCAGCAATGGTCCAGAGTCCCGATTCGCCAAGTGCAATCATGGCCTGCAGACTGTGCTGCACCATGGGTCCACCCGAAGGAGCGTCGAAATAAGGTTTCATTTTTTCGGCCAGCAGATGCGGGGCATGATCGGTAGCGACCACATCGAGCAGTCCGGCTTTCAGTCCGTCGCGCAGGCCCTTGCGGTCTTCGGCGGTTTTGATGGCAGGATTCCATTTCACCAGATTTTCATGCGTGCGGTAAAAATCACTGGTAAACCACAGATGATGCACACAGACTTCGGCGGTGATACGCTTCTGTTCAAGCGGCATTCCGGCATCGAAAAGCTCAAGTTCTTTTGCCGTTGAAACATGAAAAACATGGAGTCTGGTTTTCTTTTTTCTGGCCAGTGCCACTGCGTACGACGAAGATTTGAAGCAAGCTTCGGCACTACGAATGGCGGCATGTATGGCTGCACTGATTTCGTCGCCGAAAAAGTTTTTAAAGGATTCGGTATTTCGGATGATCGTATCTTCGTCCTCACAGTGTGCAGCAATGATATGCGGTGTTTCAGCAAAAAGCTTTTCTATGGTTTTATGATTGTCGACCAGCAGGTTTCCGGTGGATGAGCCCAGAAATATTTTCACACCGCAAACCGTATCCAATGGCGTTTTTAGCACTTCTTCGATGTTGTCGTTCGACACGCCCATGTAGAAACTATAGTTGGCGAGCGAATCTTTCGAAGCAATTTTATATTTCGCTTCCAGTAATTCCTGCGTCAGTGTTGGCGGTTTGGTGTTGGGCATTTCCATAAAGGACGTTACTCCACCGGCAACGGCCGCGCGGCTTTCAGTAAAAATAGTTGCTTTTTCTTCCATGCCCGGCTGACGAAAATGCACCTGATCGTCAATCACTCCTGGGAGCAGATATTTTCCGGCCGCATCAATAGCGGTGTATCCGGCAGGTGTTTTTGAAGTTTTCTCTTCGTTGATTTTTTTTATGATTCCACCGGAAATAAAAACTTCGCCCTCAAAGATTCTGTTTTCGTTTACAATCCGGGCGTTGAAGATGTGATAGGATTCCATTGTTATTTTTGATGGCGGCGCTTAGTATTGCGCAAGCGTAATTGAATAACTCCGAAAAAAGCTTCGCGCACAATGCCTTTGGTCATTTTGGATTGACCCAGCGTGCGGTCGGTAAAGATAATCGGGACTTCCTTGATGGAAAATCCCAGCTTATGAATCGTATACTTCATTTCAATCTGGAAGGCATATCCAAGGAAAGAAATCTTCTCGAAGCGGATGGCTTCAAGTACTTTGCGTGTATAGCAGACAAATCCGGCAGTGGTATCACGGACTTTCATGCGGGTGATGAATCTGACGTAAGCCGAAGCATAATAGCTGAGCAGCACACGGCCCATCGGCCAGTTGACCACATTGACTCCGGTAATATAACGGGAGCCTACCGACATGTCGTGGCCATCATCGTGGCAAGCCTTGTAAAGCCTTATTAAGTCTTCTGGATTGTGGCTGAAATCGGCATCCATCTCGAAAATATACTCATAATTATGAGCCAAAGCCCATTTAAAACCGTGGATATAGGCGGTTCCCAGCCCAAGTTTTCCTTTGCGCTCTTCAATAAAAAGTCGGTCTTTGAATTCGGTCATCAACCCTTTTACAATAGCAGCGGTGCCATCGGGAGAATTGTCTTCAATTATCAAAACATTAAAGTCTTTCTCCAATGAGAAAACCTTGCGGATAATATTCTCAATATTCTCCTTCTCGTTGTAGGTTGGTATTATTACTAATGAATCGGACACGGCAATGATTTGCGCAAATATAAAAAAAAATCCCGTTTCAGTTAACGAAAGTTGACATTTATGTAAAATAGTTATATATTTACCCCCAATATGGGGTTTAGATTTTTACTGTTCCCCTTTCAGTGGGGATATATTTTAATAGTGTCTGTCAGAAAGCTTCTCTATGCTATCGGCATAAAGAAACGCTGGGGTTTTGATGTCCCTGTTATTTGCATTGGCAACCTGAATGCCGGTGGATCGGGGAAAACTCCTCATACGAAATATGTTGCCAACCTGTTAGTTGAAAAGGGCTACAATGTTTCAATAATTATGAGGGGCTATAAGCGCAACACCAGCGGATTCATACATTGTAACAAAAATCACAATGTAGCCGAAATTGGAGATGAGGCCTATGAATATGTCAGAGGGCTGGATGAAAATATAAATGTGTTCGTGTGTGAACGCCGAAGAAAAGGCATCAGGGAAATTCTGAAAAAAGTACCATCCACAGACGTAATTCTCATGGACGATGGTTATCAGCATCTGGATGTCAAAGCCGGGCTTTATATTTTGCTGACTGATTATCTCAATCCGTACTGGAAAGATCATGTACTGCCTGTGGGAAAACTGCGTGAATGCAAATCTGCGAAAAAGCGGGCAGATGTAATCATTGTGTCAAAAACACCCAAGGTATTCTCACCGATAATTGGCCGCGACCTGATTGAAAAAATAAAGCCAGGCCACCATCAAAATATTGCCTTTTCGTACCTCGATTATGGAAAGCCTGTACGTGTTTATTCCGACAGCCCTGTAAAACTTGAAATTCCTGACAATACTTACTCGATATTTCTACTTTGCGGTATTGCAAACCCTTACCCGCTTGAAGAATATTTGAAGCGTAGTTGTGTTGAATTATATGCCCATAAATACCCCGATCATTATTCCTTCAAGCTCAGGGATATTGAAAAATTGGCCGATGACTTTAAAAGTCATATGATGAAAAGTAAAGTGATTTTTACAACAGAAAAAGATGTTGCAAGGTTAATGCTGCCGGAGATAAAAGAAAAATTGGTAGATTTGCCTTTCTTTTACATTCCGGTAACTGTCGGAATTCATGAAAGTAAAGAATTTAATCTTGACAAACTAATTATAGACTATGTTGGAAAAAATTGCAAAAACAGCTGATTTCATCAGAAGCAAAACCAAGCTCAGGCCTCAGATTGCCATAGTACTGGGGACTGGTTTAGGTGGTCTTGTAAATGAAATTGAAATAGTTGACAGCATTCCCTACAATGAGATTCCAAATTTCCCTGTTTCAACAGTTAAAGGACATCAGGGACGGCTCATTTTCGGTAAACTGAGTGGAAAAGATGTAATTGCCATGCAAGGTCGCTTTCATTTTTATGAAGGCTACGATATGCTGGAGGTTACTTTCCCATTTCGCGTTTTTAAAAACCTGGGTATTGAAACACTGCTGCTTTCAAATGCAGCGGGCGGAATGAATGTAAATTTCAAAGTTGGTGACATTATGTTTATCAACGATCATATAAATCTGATGGGAACCAATCCGTTGATTGGTAAAAACTACGATGAACTTGGTCCCAGATTTCCCGATTTCAGCGAACCTTATGATCACAAACTGCTCGAAACGGCACTCAGCGCAGCAAAAGACCTGAATATCCCCGTGCATCAGGGGGTGTATGTTGCCATGAGTGGCCCAACGTTTGAAACTCCTGCGGAGTACAAATATGTCCGCATTATCGGTGGTGATGCCGTTGGAATGTCAACAGTGCCTGAAGCCATTGTTGCCCGCCATTCTTCCATGAAAGTATTTGCTGTTTCAATTATTACTGACCTTGGAGGCATGGATGAAGTCGTTGCAGTCAGTCACGAAGAAGTTATTGAAGCGGCCAATAAGGCTGAACCCAAAATGACAGCCATCATCAAAGAGCTGCTGAAAAGAATCTGAGCATCAGCCCTCGAAGGGTTCGGAACCCTGCGAGGGCTTTGCTAAAGAAGAATCTGCAATAAATCCTTCAGCTCGCTCACAACATAATCAGCCAGCTCAAACGGGCCCTGCGCTCCGGCATGGTTGACCAGAATGGTCTTCATTCCGGCTGTTTTGGCGCCGACAATGTCTTTTTTGTAATCATTACCGATCAACACCGATTTGTCGATGCAGAAATCTGCTTCCATGCAAATGCGCAGGAAAAATTCAGGATCGGGTTTACACACTCCCAAATCTTTTGAAGTGAAATGATTTTTGAAATAATGATCAATATTTCCAATTACAAGCGCTTTGCGCATATCGGCTGTATCTGATTCACCGGCATTTGAAGCAACTGTCAGCACGTATTTGTTGGACAATGATTCCAAAACCAATGCTGCATCCGGGAAAACTTCAATGCGATCCCAAACATACATGGGGCCTTTCTTTTCGGGAAAATCACGCATCAGGGTGTCGCCCCAGTCAAAAACAATATGATTGATTCCTTTCATAGATGTATTTATTTTATCCACACGCCCGGAACGATGCCGCCGCATTTCGTGCAGGTATTATTGGTCAAACCGGTCACCTCAGCTGTGTATCCTTCGCGCATTACAAGCAGGCTTCCGCACTCCGGGCACAAGGTGTTTTCGTGTGCTTCGTTTCGTATATTGCCGGTATAAACATATTGGATTCCCGCTTCAACAGCAATGTTGTAAGCATCTTCAATGTCAGAAAGACTTGTGGGCTGCGAATCCATTAGTTTATACGCTGGGAAAAACCGGGAAATATGCAGCGGAACATCATTTAAATCATTCTGCACAAGCCAATCAACCATACTTCTGAATTCCACGGGTTTGTCCGTGTAACCAGTAACCATCAGGTTTGTTATCTCAAGCCACTTTCCGGAATCCCTGATTGTTTTTATGGTATGCAAAACCGGACTCAGCTGCCCGCCACAAAGTGTTTTGTATGTGGAGTCATTGAACGATTTCAGGTCGATATTAAATGCATCCATCACTTTAATCAAATCAGTCAAAGGTTCTGCATTAATAAAACCATTTGAAATCATAATTGTCTTCAAACCCGCTTTCTGAGCCAGAGCAGCTGTATCATACATATATTCGAAAAAAACGGTGGGCTCAGTGTAGGTAAAGGCTATGCCTTCGGATTTGTGTTCCAGAGCCATTTTCACAAGTTTATCTGGAGAATAATCCAGCGACTCGATTTCATCAGGAGCAACCTGCGAAATATCGGCATTCTGACAGTTTAGGCATCTGAAATTACAGCCTGCAGTGCCAAACGACAACACTTTTGATGCCGGCAAAAAATGATACAATGGTTTTTTCTCAATCGGATCCAAATGAACTGCCACCGGATTCCCATATGCATTTGTGAACAAGGTGCCTTCTTCATTAATCCTGGAGTGGCAAATACCTGTCTGACCGTTCTTCAGAATGCATGCATGCGGACATAAAAGGCATTTCACCGTATTATCAGCAAGCACTTCGAAATACCTGGCTTTTATCATTTTTTTTGTACTATTTGATGTAGGGTTCTCCACAAGTTTGCCCGCAAAAAGTCGTGGCGATGCAACTGCTGCAACACCCATTACTAAAACATTTTTAATGAAGGCGCGCTTCTCCAATGATTTTTCCTTTTCAACAAAAGTAACAATTAGCGTTTGATAAAAAAAATATTTACCTTTACTATATGATGAAACGGTTGTTAATTTTGCTTTCAGTTATGAGTATTTTTTCAGATATAGGAGCCCAGAATAATTTGCCGGTACGCAAAGCGGCCGTTGCCGGTCAATTCTATTCGGATGACGCCGAAGCGCTGGAAAAATATTTCGAAAAAGAATTCAATCAGATAACCATTGCTCCCAACGATAAAAAAGTGAGAGCAATCATAGTTCCGCATGCCGGCTACGTGTACAGCGGTCGAACAGCAGCATGGGGATTTGCCACACTGAGGGAAAAGAATATTTACAAAAACGTTTTCATTCTGGGATCAAGTCATATTGCGGCTTTCGATGGAGCCACCGTTTTTCATGGCTCTGCGTTTGAAACTCCGCTGGGTTCAGCAGAAATCAATGCTGAAATTACAGGAATTCTTCAACAGAATAATATTTTCAAATTTCCTCAGCAATATCAGATAGAAGACCATGTGCTGGAAGTAGAAATTCCGTTCCTGCAATACATTCTTGAACCCGGTTTTAAAATTATTCCGATTACAATTGGTACAAAAAGCAGTTATGCGCTGAATAAAATTGCAGAGACGCTTAAACCATATTTCACCGAAGAAAATCTTTTTGTCATTAGCACAGATCTCTCACATTATCCTTCATACTCCGATGCCGTGAAAGCCGACAGCACCGTTGTGCAGTCGATACTGAGCGGCAACCCCGAAACATTTGATTCCGTTGTACGATCAAACGAAAATTCAGGTATTCAGAATTACCGAACGGCAATCTGTGGCTACAGCGCTGTATACGTCTTAATGTCCATTGCCGGAAGCAGTCAGGGATTCGCCTATGAAAAGCTTAAATATTCAAATTCAGGCGACATTTCAGGTGATTTCGACCGCGTAGTTGGTTATGCCGCTGTTGCAGTCAGAGCGTCCGATAAGAAAGAAATCGACGAAACAAATGATACTTTCGCAATTTCAGAAAATGATAAAATAATCATGTTTGAAATTGCACGAGGAAGCATTGAATCAAGGCTGAGCGGAGTTACTTATTCCCTGCCCGATTCACTATCTAAAATATTGAATGAAAAATGCGGAGTTTTTGTTACGCTCCATCTGAATGATAAATTGCGCGGTTGCATCGGGACTTTCCGACAGGACAGAGAACTCAGCCGAAACATTCAGGAAATGGCTACAGCTGCAGCTTTCAACGATCCACGCTTTGATCCTCTATCAAAAGAAGAATATAAAAATATTGATCTCGAAATTTCTGTTTTGACTCCTATGCAGAAAATAGATTCCGTGAAACAGATTGTCCTGGGGAAACATGGAATATACATCAAACGCGGAAATATGGCCGGCACTTTTCTGCCTCAGGTGGCCACAGAAACCGGATGGACACTCGAAGAATTTCTGGGCCATTGCTGCCGCGACAAAGCAGGTATCGGTTGGGATGGATGGAAAGACGAGGATACCGAAATTTTTATTTACGAAGCCATTATTCTGACGGAAAACAAGGATTGATTGCCTCTGTTTTCTTTCGTTTGAATAAATGATACTTGTCATTCTGACTGAAAGAATAAGTGACTTTCGAATACTTTTGTAATAAAATAAATGCCTGACTTTTCAAAAACAGAAATCGCATTTCGTCACCTGAGCGATAAAGAATTAAAGCACCGCATGAAAGTTTTTGCGCTGATGCGGCACCCATGGCTGATTGTAGCAGGAAAACCATTGCTGGCTCTGGCCAATTTTCTGCGTCTGCCGTTAAAACCTTTTCTGGGTGGCATTTACAGAATTTTTGTTGCTGGGAAAAACCTTGAAGAAGCGGTCCCGGCCATGCAATCTCTGCACAGTGCAGGCATCTGGTCGATTCCCGACTACAGTGCCGAAGCCAACGAAGACGATGCTGCCCGCGATGCAGTGGCCGATGAAATTAAAAAATCAATTCTGTTTGCTGCTCAGCACCGCGACATGGTACCTTTTGCGGTTTTCAAACCCAGTGGTATTTCATCGGTTGAATTGCTCGAAAAAAAGTCCGTTGGAATTCCTTTAACTCACGCTGAAGAACAGCAATGGAACGCGCTTGTGATGCGATGGGAACAAATATTTGAACTTGCTGCTGCAAACAAAATACCGGTCATGATCGATGCAGAAGAATCATGGTTTCAGCAAGCCATTGATGACCTTATTTTTGATTTCATGCTAAAGTATAACAAGGAAATGCCGGTGGTGATCAATACACTTCAAATGTATCGCAAAGACCGAATTGAAATTCTCAAGAAAACCATTGAGTTTGCCCGCACTCACTCACTTTATGCAGGTGTGAAATTTGTTCGTGGAGCTTATCATGAGAAAGAAACAAAACGTGCAATTGAACAAAATTTGCTACCGGTGGTCTTTCAATCAAAAGAAAAAACCGACATGGCATTTAACCTTGCGCTCAAAATTTCTATTGAAAACATCGATGTCATGACAATTTTTTGCGCAACACACAACGAAGAAAGCTCGCTGTATCTTACACAACTGATTCATGAAAACAATATCGCTAAAAATGACAGGCGCATCTGGTTCTCACAGTTGTATGGCATGAGCGATCACATCACCTTTGGACTGGCCGCCGAAAAATACAATACTGCCAAATATCTGCCCTATGCCCCAATCCGTGTAGTTATGCCCTATCTGATTCGCAGAGCCGAAGAGAATACGTCGATGAAAGGACAAACGCTACGCGAATTTGAAATGTTGAAAAAAGAATCCGGCCGAAGAAGCAAAATCAAAAAACAAATCCAAAGTTGATACTCACAGACTCAGCTTTCAGCCCATCGCTTCGCTTATAAGTGGCATAGCGGGCTTCGATTGTTTTAAATACAATGCTGTTGTCTTTTTTCAGTTTCCATTTGTGAATTCCATACACAGGACTTATTCTGAACCCGCCGCCATACTTGCGATTGATCAACTCTGACAAATCGTAATCAGAGGTATAATACTCTTCAGCCGGCTCCCATAAAGCATTCAGAGGATGTTCGCCAAACGGAGCAAAATATTTGGCAGCGGTCTGCTCATGATAGCGCCACATAGGATAAACGGAAAGCCAGGAATTTATTTTTACGGGAACTTCAACACTAAATGTATGAGATTGAATTGCAAAATCATCGAAGTAATACCTGTAATACAAACGAAGTGTGATGCGGTCGGATAGATAATAATTTACGCGAAGGCCTATCGGAATTTTGAACCTCGATCGGGGAAGACTCTCCGGGCGCATGGTTTTAGCCACAAGCCACCAGTTTGTATCCGGGTTGAGTACATTATAGCCGTCATCGAAATATACCCGGTGAAAAGGAGAATTCAGAATTCCGCGTTGAAGAACAACATCTGCAGTAATTAAGAATTGCAGATTGCGTGTGAGTACCTGTGACCATGTTGCAGTGAATGTCGATGTCAATCGAGAGTCCTTGTCATAATCATCTTCATCATTGCCATAGCGAAATTCATCTCCATTGCGGTATTCACCCGGATAAATCAGCTTCCACACATCATAAAATGCAGTTGCTTTCAGCCCCAGCTGCCGGTTTTCGTCACGTGATGAAATATTGTAATGCAATCCGCCTGAAAATGAATTCACATCAAACTCATTGCTGAAGCCAATCATGACTCCTTTGTCAGAAGTGCCGGCCATGTTTTTTCTCGAATAAGTTGCATCGAAATGAGTTCGCATGTCTTTGCTTGATGCGGATGACAAATATTTCGAACTGGCGGCAGTGATGAAGCGGTCAATCTGATCACACGAAGCACTGGTATAATAATCAAGGCCAACACTGACTGACAAACTGTTTACTGTATCGAATGGCACATTGACTATTGTAAGTGGAGTCAGGCATTCAAGTTTTTCAGATCCGATGCCCCCTGTTACAGGGCTGTGATTGCCGTCCTGCTCATAATAATTGAAAAGAAAATCAACTTCTTTTTCATCGAGTACTTTCACCGGGTAATCCTGTGCAAAAGCTCCGGAAGCAAGAAATAAAAAAATGATGGTATATATTTTATTCATATCAAGCTGCTTATTAATTGCATCCACAACCACCGCCGGTCTTTCCGCCGGTCGCACCACTGGCTCCTTCACGATATGATTCAATTGAGTTGTCAAAGGTCTCCAGTTTACGCGTGCTGAGCTTCATGTCTTCCTGATTCAGATGCGATTTCTGATAGGGTTTGACATTCACACACGATGCAATTAAAGACATCAACGGAAACAGAAGTAAAATTTTTCTTTTCATACAATATTATTTTGAGCCAATAGTAATTTGATGCGTTTTCTGGCTTTCGCCCTGACCGTAAAAATTCAGAGGCAAATTGTCCGAAGTAATCATTTTCCCTTCATTGTCAATGATGAGGCATTCAACTCCTTTCAATTGATTGACCAATGCAAGGCCATTTATTTTCCCGAGTACAAAAACGGCTGTTGCCAGGGCATCTGCAAGCTCAGCATCGGGACAAATAATAGTTACACTTCTCAAACCTTCAACCGGGAAACAAGTCCGCGGATCAATTATGTGTCCGTAGCGTTTTCCATCAATGGTTGCAAAATGCTCATAATCGCCCGAAGTAACCACCGCCATCGGACCAACTTCGATCCACGCTATAGCGGCTGAAGGATTGTTTGGGTCAGCGATTCCAATTGGCCACTTTTTTTCAGGCAGTGGTTCGCCCCATGTAATCAGGTCTCCGCCTGCAATCACAATCCCACTTTGAACTCCCATAGCCTGCATAACAGATTTCATGCGGTTGGCCGCATAACCTTTACCAACTGCGCCAAGTCCTATTGCCATTCCCCTATTCTTCAGAAAAACCGTTTTGGAATCTTCATCCAAAATAATATTCTTATAATTGACCAGTATCTTCATTGAATCAATCAAACCTGGAGCGGGCAGATTCGTCATGGTGCCATCGAACCGCCAGACGTGCCTTGCAGCAGCCCAGCTAATATCAAAAGCTCCGTCGGTAAGCTCCGACACTTTATTGCATCGTTTGATAAGTTGAAAAAGTTCATCCGAAACTTTCACCGGCGCGATCCCGGCATTGTCGTTTATTTGCGAAATAATTGTGTTTGGAATCCATTCCGAAATCATGTTTTCAATTCGCTTCACTTCGGCTATTGCCGCAGTAATCGAAGCATCTACCAAACTGTCACTCTCAGCAAAAGGAGTTATTTCAAAACGGGATCCCATCAACAACAAAACTTCGGTTCTGTGCTTCAATTGAGCCGTCGCACTTGCAGAAAACAATGCGAGAAAAAAATAAATAACAATGGATTTATGCAAAATCGTTACAGATAAAATTTTCCACAATACTGCTCTGCCCCGCTCTCTATGCGATAAATGAAGACACCGTTATTTTGAGACGCGTGATTCCATAAAAAATATCTTTTGGCACCATCATCAAAATAATCAACGGATTCATAAACAAATTTACCTGAAAGGTCGAAAATCTGCAACATTGCATTTTCTGCCTTTTGAGATGGAATGCCAAATCCAATAGCTTCATTCCCGGCAAACCTGAAAATACTGGCTTCCTGAGCAGGGTCTTCAATCCCGCTACTATTAGGAATATAGGAAATTTCGATATTGGAAAAATTCGCGGAATTGCTAAAACTCAAGGTGTCGCCAATTATCCCTTTATTAAATGTATAGCTTGTGTATGGACCCTGACCATCTTTCTCAGTGAACTCCACCCATATTTTATAGTCGCCATCAGGGACCAGAGTTCCGCTTGAATTCTGACAATTCCAGCTAACCGTGTGCGTTTGATGAGAGGTTATAGTGGAACCTGTGATTGCGCCAACAACATTCTGCGCGGGTGTGGCGGTTTTCCACTGATAAAGATATTGTTTACGTACAGCGGCCATCACCTTGAGTGATTTCTGAAAAGTTCCAGCCGAATTTGTAACCCAGATGGCAACAATATTGCTTGGCGCATACTGGCCACCCGCAGTTATGGTAGTAACTTTGAACGTAACAGTTCCGGCAGTCTGCGCATTCGCGATTGTTGCTGAAATCAATGCGAAAATTAATAATAAAACGCTTTTCATTTGAATCATTTGATGTTGATAATTTTTTCAAGTTCCAAAACATAATCCTGTGCAGAAAGATCCTTGTAACCAATGTTTCCCAACACTGCTTCATCTGAATTTATTACAACAACCAACGGGAAAAGTCCATTTGGATTAAAACGCTCAGCCAATGCATCATTTTGTTGTTGCAGATTTTGAGGCAATCGGTTCTTTTTCTGTGAGGGGAAATCAAGGCAAACGCAAACAACTTTTTCTTGCGCCCAGGAATTGAATTCGGGTTTTACAAATACTTGTTCGCGAAGCATTATACAGGGTTTACACCAGTCGGATCCGCTGAAAACTATTACCAACGGCTTGCCACTCTCTTTGGCATTTGTCAATGCGAAATTATAATCCTTGCTCCATATCGTAGAATCGAGTGGAGTTATTGTCTGAGCTCCTAACGAGGCCGAGATTAAAACCATTAGAATAAAAAAGTATTTCTTCATCGCAAAAGATTGTTTGGGAATATCAGACAAATTTATTAAGTATTTCGTTGCAGAAATGACGAATTTTTTAAAATATGCAGATTTATGCATATTTTACAATTATTCACGGAAATTGAATAAGAATTTCCTTGCTAGTCAACCATCATCATTGACGATGCGAAGTTTTTGACAACAAAATGCACATCAGCATTGTAACTGCCATAAACCGGATCTGACATTTGCTCCGAAACGAGTTTTAGATTCATTTCGAGATTTGCTTTTCCATCTTTGAAATCCATAGATATGATTGTAATCTCATTGTAGCGAAAATACATCATAGCCGTTCCGTCAGGTGATTTTATTATTGATTGCAAATATGCACTGGCCCTGATTTCTGTATCACGAAGAGCATCCTTATATGGAACATAATTGTCGCCATGGAGAGTATATGGGAGCTTTGTTTCATATAATTCAAAACCACCATCACGGGTTTGATGCCACTTCAACTGCGGTGCAGCCGGCAAAAATAAATCGAATGAATTCACCCGTCCCCCGTCATTTTCAGCAAATGTCAGATTTAGCGAAGAACAACTTCCCGAGCTTGTTTCAATTGATTCCAATGAAATATTTATTGTGTCTTTTAATGGGAATCTTTCTTTTCCTTTTGAATTCTGATGAAGGACAATTGTTGCCTCATTAACAACAACTTTCTCAATAGATTTTTCAGTTTCCTTTTTTATTGTTGATGAACAAGCAGCAGAAAAAAGCGTCAAAAAAACGAGTGCGAAAAATGTTTGGTTCATATTGAGTTATTTAAGTCGTGTTCCTTTAATATCCATTTCAGTGCGATTTTCTTTTCCGTTGAGATGGTTGAGTCCAACATAGGTGCCTTCAAACGAATTTCTGCTGGTAAATTTAATTTTATACTGAACACTGCCCAGTGCAGTGGGGTCATTAAAATTTTTGGAAGAGATTACATAATACTGACCTTCACGTTTCACATCCATTATGTATTCAATTTCATCGAGTTTCAGATCAGGCAGCTGGGCTTTTTGTCCTTTCATCTGCTCTTCCACTTTTTTACGCTCGGCCCTGTAATCATCGCCCGATCCGTAAAAATCGGCCATCCCGTCCATATACTGAAGCGAAGCATCCATGGTCATTTTGGTGATGGTTGCATCAAGTTTCCAGGTGCCTTCCAGTTTTGGAGCGCCAATCATGATTTCCACCACTGTGGTTTTACCTTCACCGGCCAACTTTAATTCGCCTGAAAATTCCTCGTCTTTACCTGCCGGACCTTTCACCGTTACAATCACTTCCTGCGGGCTTCCGGCATCAAGATAGCCTAGCGTTGTGCAGTTGAAAAGGAACTCTCCATCCTTGTCTGTTGTACCAGTCCAGAGTTTTTTATGAACATCCGATGCAACATTAAATTGCACAGCTAATCCGCCAACTTCAACATCGGAGTATTCATCACATTCAGGATCAATTTTTACAACAACATTTATTTTACTCACCTTGTTCATTTCTTTTTGAATAAAACATAGCTTATCGTACAGCTTTCCCTGCATGTCCAAACGAATTTCTTTTACAATTCGCTCAAAAATATTGGTCTCGTTCAATGTTTTAATGATCGATGCATAATGGGCATCGGAAATATCTTTCTTCAATTGTTCGTTCAGATAACCGCCTCCGGTGGCGCCGGTATTCTTCATAATACGGTCCTGATACTCACCTACAACACTTTCATCCTGCCAGAATTCCCAAACATAATCATGAATAACTTTCATGACTTCTTCAGAAGCTTGCGCCGGATTTTTCACAGACCGCATGGTCTTTTTCAATGTTTTGTACCAATAGACCGAATTGATTTTTTCTTTTTCTCTTTTCTCTTTATAATAAAGATCATACGCTTTCTGATAAATATCTGTTCGGCCACTGATGGCTTCCTGAATGAATTTATTGAGCGACCAGTCAATAACAAATACGCCCACAAATGCCAGATTGATAGCTGAAGTATTAATCAGTTTCAGCGCCCAATAATTATATAGATTTTTTGACAGCTCCAGTGTTGCTTTGCCTGTTTTTCCTTCAGCAACATCAATGGCACACTGCACCAGCGCAAAGCCCAATCCAACTTCAGTCGCCACTTCGTTTATACCTTTCAAAGCGCCCATTTCAAGCGCATTCTCAGCAAAAGACCCCACTTGCGCACTTATGCCAAACCACTCGTTCACCTTATCCCATCCAGCTCTGACAGCGCCATCTGACTTTGGCGAATTCGCGGCAAATTCTTCCATGGTGGTAGCAACTTCTTCGGTTGACATGAATGAACCACCCGGGAATTGAACCTTTTTCACGGTCATCATCGGGCCGGGGACAACCTTTTCTGAAACAGCCCACGGTGCAAAAGTGGTAAAATGATTCGTATAAATGGTCATGGTATTATCCGACGCATTTATTGTATAGGGAAGGCCCTTCCACTCATTGCTGGATTCATCCAGATACATGCAGAAAAGATCTTTTGAGGGATCTGCACCGGCTGGTAAATCTGCTGGATCGTACTTAATGGTCACTTCCATGTAACCGTCAAATTCATTTGTTTCCGACATGCTTACATCATAAGCCCCAAGCTGTTTTATGCCTTCCTCTTCGGGCAATCCCTTCACTGAGTAAATGCTTAGTGTTTGCTCTTTATCAATCAATCCATAAGGCACAGTCACCGCAATCTCATCTTCATACTTCACCGTCTGATCTTTGTCGGAAACAGCAATCGTTTGTTCAACCAATAATTTTTTTCTGATTCCACCAAAAAGCTTGGTGTAAGCCAGATATCCGCCACCACCAATAACTGCAACAATAAGAACAGCTGCAGCCACTTTCAGAAAAACACGTTTCTTTTTACGCGGTGTAATTGGCTGAGATTGATGAAAAGCTTGCTGAACCGGCTGTTTGGGTTGTGTACGCACCGATGCTGGCTGATGAATTGGCTGCTGTACTACAAAAGTTGATTTGCCACAGGTTGTGCAAAATTTGACTCCGGGCTTCAGTGCTGCTCCGCAGGAACAAACATCCGGGTTCGTAATCGGTGCTGTATTTACAGCAACCGCGACTTTCATTCCGCACACCGTGCAAAATTTTGCTCCCGGCTTCATTTCTGCGCCACAACTGCATAGGTCTGAATTGACCTTTTCCGTTTTTTCTTCAGTAACATTGAACTTTTTTCCACAAGCAGTGCAAAACTTCGCATTCGGCTTCAAATCAGCGCCACAGCTGCATTTTGTCAGGCTTTCGGCGTTCAGGTTTTTTTCTGAAAAAACTATTTTAGTTCCGCAATTAGTGCAGAATTTCGCGTTCTCATTCAACGATTGATGACAATTGGAGCAAAGAATCATATCGATATTTTTTGACGTTTAATCAGAATAATGATTTCAAAAATACTAAATTCCTTTAAGAGTCTGTCTAAAAATGATGTCAGAGGCAAAAACAACATTCCACCGTCCTTAAGCGATGCAGGAGCGCAAGGACATGGAACCGTTGTTTTTGCCATTGTTGCGACGGTTCCATGTTCCGGCCTTTTTAGAAAACCCTCGAAGAGTTCCGAACTCTTCGAGGGTTAATAGCGGCCGGAACGGTGGAATGTCGTAACAACGAGCTGTTTTTAGACATTCTCTAAGATTTCATGCAACATTTTTTCTCAACCGGATAACATCAGATTTTATTTAGTAATATTGTAACTGCAATCTTTTATTCATGATCAGAAATAAATACAAAATTATTGCGACCAGAAGTGCGCTGATATTTGGTATCATCTCACTTGCTTTGTTTCTCATTCCCTCACTCACCGGAATGGATGGCATGGATGGCGGTTTTGCAATGATGGTATTTGCCTTCCTGATGCTTCTCACCGGAATAATTATTTTCTATTATTACATCAGAACCGCCCGCGTTTTTGAGTCTATTCTTCAACCGGAAAATGTTGTTGCTCAATGGCATATTGGGCAAGTGGAATACGCACAACTACAAAAATTAGATGTGAAAGAAGTCTCGGGAAATTTTTTGCTAATGCGATGGGTAGTTATTTTTATAACATTTATTGTGTGTGTGTTTCTGGCCATAATTGGATTGGATTTCAGTTTCCTTATTGTCTTCTTCATTGGATTAAGTGCCTTTATCTGGCTTGTAAGCGCTATCGCTATGCATTCCCAAAAACGCAGACTGCGCCCGGCCGAAGCACATGTAATTCTCACACGCGAAGGAGGCATTATAAACGAAACACTACATGTCTGGGCCAAACTGAATAACCGTCTTGAAGACGCTTCGATTCAAAAAATTAAATCCGGAATACACTATCTTGAAGTTACCTATTCTGTACCCAGTCGCGGCGCCCGTGTCGAAACCACCGCCCGCTTTCCCGTCCCGGAAGGAATGCTGACTGAAGCACAATTTGTTCTGAACGAAATTTTCAATCAACAATAATTCGGATTATGAAAAACGACAATATAAAAATCATCATCGAAGCGGCCTGGGACAACCGGGAGCTCCTGAAAGAATCCGAAACCTGCAACACCATTCGTTTGGTCATTGACATGCTCGACAAAGGCACTTTGCGCGTAGCAGAGCCGGTTAGCGACAAATGGCAGGTGAATGAATGGGTGAAAAAAGCAGTCATCCTGTATTTTCCAATTTCGGAAATGAAAGTGACCGAAGCCGGCCCACTGGAATTTCATGACAAAATTCCACTGAAAAAAGGATATAAAGAAGCTGGTATTCGCGTGGTGCCTCACGCTGTAGCCCGCCATGGAGCCTATATTGCCAGCGGTGTCATCATGATGCCTTCGTATGTAAACATTGGCGCTTATGTCGATAGCGGCAGCATGGTCGACACCTGGGCGACTGTAGGTTCTTGCGCACAGATCGGAAAAAATGTACACCTCAGTGGTGGCGTTGGAATCGGCGGTGTGCTGGAACCTGTGCAAGCAGCTCCGGTCATTGTCGAAGACGGTTGCTTCATCGGTTCACGCTGCATTGTGGTTGAAGGTGCGCACATCGGACGTGAAGCGGTTCTCGGAGCCAACACGGTCATTACCGGCAGCACCAAAATTATTGATGTTTCGACTGAAAAAGCGGTTGAATACAAAGGCTATGTGCCGCCCCGCTCTGTTGTGATTCCGGGTTCGTACACCAAAAAATTTCCCGGCGGCGAATTCAATGTGAATTGTGCCCTGATTATCGGACAACGCAAAGAAAGCACCGACCGCAAAACCTCACTCAACGACGCCCTGCGGAATTTCAATGTGGAGGTGTAGCCTTTAAAGGGTGTCTCGAAAAAAATTGATGCAAAAACAACATTCCACCGTCCGAAAGCGACAAAGGAGCTGTAGGACATGGAACCGTTGTTTTTGCCATTGTTACGACGGTTCCATGTTCCGGCTCATTGACTAGTATGAATTCAGTACACAAGCCGGAACGGTGGAATGTCGTAACAATCATTTTTATGGCCTATCCTTTAACAAACAACTGCAACTCAATAGATTTTGACTATTTTTGTACATCAAAGAAATATTCTGTATGATAAATACATTCGCGAAAGGCGTATTATTGCTGGGATTAATCTCTATTTCACTGTTTTCGCAAGGACAGCGAACCACCCTGATCAGCAATGATTTTTCGTACTCTTCAACGTATCAATATGTCAGTTCGCCTGGCGCCAGAGAATTTTACAGCAATTTCATCATTCAGGAAATAGCCCGATCCATTCCAAAAAGAGCTGAATACACTTCATTCACGGTAAACTATGTAATGAATCAGCAACTGATAAAACTGGATTCGGCCCATTACATTTTTAAACCCGAACTGAAGAATTTTACAGCCAGTGGCGACATTCAGTATAAAGGAATCAATATTGCCAAAAAGCTGATCCCGGGTGAGATTGATTATACCGTGAAAGTTTTCCGCAAACAAAGCGGCGGTATGAATATCGGCGGTCAGCAAAGCGGAGTTCTTGTTTTTCAGAAAACTGTAACTGGTCAGCAACTCAACGACAACCTTGGCTATTTCCCGCTCCCCGAGCTGGCTTTCAGCGACACTGTGAATGACGCACAATACACACTTTCGGTTGAAAATCAACTGCTGTATTTCAACGAAAAATCAAAAAACATTTTTCTCAATCAGGTTGCCTACATCAATGACTATTATTCAACCGATGTACTGATTGCGGCTCAGATGGATAAATTGCATGCCATTCAGCCCGACAACATCGATCTTATTTCGTTTTACGACATTGAGTTGAAAGAAGTAGAGCAATCCATCATGTCGATCGATTCGCGGCAATTCCCACAGAATCTGGGCTTGCACGAAAACGACCCGATGCAGTTTATGCCCAAGATGCATAATCTCGTCACTGAAACAACACAACTGCGTGCTACGCTCAATCAACGACTGACAATTCTCGATCAGCTTTTTTGTCAGAAAGGCAACGACCTGATGGCTGAAGGAAAGCTGCAGGAAGCCGCAAATTATTACAACAAAGCCAAACAGGTAAATCCATATTATGCGCCGGCTCAATACCAGCTTGCCCGCATGGAGTATAATCAGGCGAACTATGACACTTCGGCATTCATGGTGAATTACGCCTTGCTTAAAATGAGCCCGGATCCTTCGACCCAGCAATTGCTGGTGCAACTGGGAAATACCATTTACACAACACTCATTGGTATCGGTGACAAAAACAATACTGAGCAGAAATATAATGAGGCCATTGCCGGTTTCGAACGTGCAAAATGGCTCTGCACCTCTACTCCGGGACTTGTCTGTACCGAGCAGGTACAAAAAGGATTGGCTCAGGCAAAATACGGGATCTACCGCAGTTATCTGCAGGTGGCCGAAAAAGCCATCCAGAACGGACGTCTCGATATTGCTGGAAATTACATCAATCAGAGCATGGAATATCAGAAACAAAACGCTTCTGATATCATCAGCAATTCCGAAAGCGTTCAATGGATGGGCGTGCTGTGCAAAGAGTATGTGATGCTCGGAAACAAACTGAATCAGCAAAAAAAATACGACCAGGCAGTCATTGAATTCAATAAATGCGACAGTCTCAGTCAGGTTTATCCAGCTATTGGAGAAGTGAAAGGCTGCCAGACCGGTTTGTGCGGCGCCCGCAATGGTATTTACGACAATTATCTCGAAGATGCCAGAACTAAGCTGAACGCCAATCTGCTTGATGCTGCCGAAGAAAAATGTCTGACCGCCATGTTGTATCAGAAAACACACAAAGAGGACATTTTCTCTGACCGCGATGCTGTGAAAGTAATGGCTCTGATTAAAGAAAAAAGATACCATATTGCCATCGAAAAAGGAAGAAATTATCTGAATGGTGAAAATTATTCCGATGCTGCAAAATATTTTCTCGAAGCGCGCGGATATCAGAATCAGTACGACTTTAAAAGAAACGACAGTCTGGGAATATTTCTTCAGATTGCAGGGAAACCGCTTGCAGCATCAATTCTGGAAGAAGGGAAAGTACGTGCCTGGGGAAATAAATTGCCCGAAGCCCGCGATTCGTACCAAAATGCAACGGAGGCCATTAAAAGCTATGGACTTGAAAAAGACAAGGAACTCGAAGCATCGATGAACGAACTGAAAAATAAAATTTTCTCGCAGGAATGTGCCAATGCTGAACAGAATTATATTTCGAATTTCGATAAGGCAAAAAAACTTATGCGCGACGGAGATTATGCACTGGCCTCGGTTACCCTGAATATGGCCATAGATGTCACCAGTAAAAATGTTCTGTGTAATATCGACAACAGCGCGGCCTATAAGGAGCAAAACCGCATTAAACCTGCTATGGAATATCAGAATATGATGTTCAAAGTTGACGAGTATGCTGCACAGAACAATTATACTGAATGTGTGAAGCAAATAAATACATGCGGCATTTTTTACACTACCAATGGCATTGATTCGTTCGGGCTAAAACACCCGACCGTACAGGAATATATTTTACACGGCGGCGATGTGAATTTTGTTTATTTCGGAGCTGACCATTTTTATGCTCTGAAAGATTACGAATCGTCATTCCGCATGTTGCAGGATCTGAAAAGCCGCAATTATCCGGTTAAGTTCACCAAAACAATTCAAACGCAGCTCGGCGGCAAAATGGCCATCAGAGACAAAATAAACGGAGTGACTGATTACAAAATTCAATTGCTTAAATACACCGAAGGCGAGAAATGGTATGCTGTTTTCAGCAAATCGTATAAGAAGAGCTGGAAGAAGAATTGATATGAGAATTTTCGTTACAAGCGTTACGCGTGAAATTTATCCCGCTGAAAGCGGGTAGCGTTACGTTACAGAGTGACAAGGCTGTTTTTTTCACCCTCGTATACCAAGCAAAACCAGAATTAACCGTCATATTCATGGATCAGGAAAACCCACAACAAAAAGAACAACCCAACAACCCGTTGCACGGAGTGAAATTGATAACGATGCTGGAGCAACTGGTGGAACACTATGGTTGGGAAAGATTAGCAGCGAAAATCAACATCAATTGCTTTAAAAAAGATCCGTCAATAAAATCCAGCCTTACGTTTTTAAGAAAAACACCCTGGGCCAGAGATGAAGTGGAACGGCTGTATCTTTTTTTTGATAAGAAAAGGCAATTAAAGCAGGCTAAAGCAAAACCGAAACCCGATCGAATGGAGTTTTGAATGTTTTATTGGAACTAACGAAAACAAATGGTATATTCTTTTTTCGAGGTGCTGAAATTACTTGATGTAAAGCAAAGCTTTTGATGCGCACCCAACATTTTGGCGTCCACCCGACTTGAATGGAGAGCGGGAATGGACACGGAATCGTTGGGTGCTAAAGGATTATCACTACCCGACGATTCCAGGTCAGCAAATCTTTTCTTAACCCTCGTTTGCTGACGCTAAAATGTCGGGAAACACTCAAAATTTTAGAATATAAAGGCCTGTTGCTTTGTCGGTATTAGAATTCGTATAAACTCGTGCCATGTATGTTTAATAATTTGATTGGCACCTCAAAAAATGATATAGCCAAACAAATTGAATTACAGGAAAAACGATTAATGACAGAGCTATTGCATGTGATCCGAAAGAAAACAATGGTTGTGTTCGAAATAAAACAGCATAATCACTCCGAAATCAATCGTCCCGATTGTATCATTTCGCCATTGCCGGATATCGTGTACAAATAACTCCCCGCAAACAATTCTCCTGCAGCAAGCGTTGTGAAGCTTTCAGTTAAGATGATGCTCGTCACTTCTTCTCCCAAATCATTGAAAATTCTAAATTCGTAGTTATAAATTTGCAATGCATCATTTATCCTTATGTTGACAGACTCGTAAAATGGATTCGGGTAAATGGTTACGTTATCTGCAAGCCGTCCGACAAAATCCACTTCAATTACATTTGAGTAAGAAAAATTCCCGTCGAAATCAGTTTGCTTTAATCTGTAATATGAAACACCGGAAGAAGGTTCATTATCACTTGTTGAATAGTTTAAAAGAGCATTACTGTTCCCTGCTCCATCAACATTTGCCACAAATTCAAAATTCATTGCATCAATGCCTTTTTCAATAGTGAAGTAATCATTGTTTATTTCGCTTGCAGTTGACCATGAGATATTAATGAAATCATTCTCGGGTTCTGCATAGAATGATAATAATTCGATAGGTAAGAATTTCCCCACCCATTTTAAAGTGGCAAAATTAACCCTTCCACAAGCATCTGTAACCTTCAATTTGATTATGACGGGAATAGAAGTTAAAGGAGCGGTATAATTTGTTGGATTAATAAATTCGTCAGTGAATGTTCCACCATTGTCACAACTCCATTTGTATGTATAAGGCAAAGTGCCGCCACTTACTGTTGCATTTAATGAATAGGTTTCTCCTGGTTCATAATTACCGGGTAGAGCTGCTAAACTTATAGTAATCTGAGTTTGCTCTCCGGCCATTAGAACAAAGTTAAAGTATGCCCTCTGGGCTGCTACCTGCTCAGTAATAGTACCCTTGGTTAAATCATGTCCGGCCTCATACATTACCGTTCCTTTAGTGATATCGCCGAAAGCAGGGCCATAGGCAACAATCGTAGCAGCTTGTGGAAATGTATAAGCCAGGTGCGTTTTGGTGTTAATATAATTTGCATCATAAACGGCCTGAGTTGTTGTGCTTCTCCATCCGGCAGCACCGGGAACATAGATTTGTTCAGAACCATTCGTCGTGGAGCCATCAAGCGTTCCTATAAACTGCATGATGGGATTGGCAGCGGATGATGAGTTATAGGTATACAAGTAATTTGCAGTACTGTTAGAATGATCATCACCAGCAATTAATCCACCAGTACTTAAAAAATTACATCCGGGAATATTTTCCAAAACGCTTACGGCATGACAGCCAGCCCATAAGAAACCACCATTGTTAATGTAATTTTGCAAAGCCGTTATCCATGCTGTATCCCAGTCATCTGGATCAGCATGTGGTAAAACGTACAAATCGCCACCAGTACAGCCGGATAGCATCAACGGATTTGCATTCAATTTATAAGAAGCTTTTGGAACTTCTGCGTTGGCATAGTATGGGGAAATCAACCCATCATTGTCAGCATCCAATACTGCAATTGGCCAAGTGGTAAGCTCCTTGTATACAGGAGCAGTAAAAATGCCAATTGTAGGGCCATCAACTATCACACCCTTTACTTTCCATGTATTAATTAAAGTAATTACGGATGCTGTAATATAGTCGCTGCTAATAACAAAGGAACCGCCTTTGTAATTTTTGGTGCCTGCTGAGGTTGATGCTGTAAAATCAATGCCGTCTTTTACCTTTGAGGAATTGATGGCCCAGTTGACAGGAACTACTGCAGTAATAATCAATTGATAAACCAAGCCATACGGTTTTAATCCATTGGCTTTTGATTGAGGGGTTTGCCCCATATCAATGATATAGGCACCGGCAGGAAACGTTGTTGTCGGATTTTGACTGATCGAATTTAAGCTCGAAAAAACAATAGTAAATAATGTTATCAGACTTATAACACCTAGACGAATCGAGCCATCATGGTTACAATAAAATTCTTCTGGGTTGATTTTTAAAGAAGGTGTATATTTTTTCATGGTAATTGAATTAGTGATTTGTGAATGAATCCGCATAATCAAAGATCAGTCATGAATGGACCAAAAGAGTTATATTGCTTAAGAAATACGTTACATCTTTCACTCATGATCCATGTTCTCTATCGGAATATTATTTCCAACTATTATCGGCTGATTATTCCGAAATTAATCGTCCCGATTGTATCATTTCGCCATTGCTGGTTATCTTGTACAAATATATCCCGGGAGTGAGATCGCCAGTAGCAAGCGTAGTCAACCGATCTGTTAAGATCGAGCTCATCATCTCCTTTCCCATGACATTATAGATTTTCAGTTCGAAATTTTTCGTTTCAATCAGCATGTCATCTAAAACAAAGGTTGCTGAAGTACTGAAAGGATTTGGGAAGACAGTAAACGGGGTTGTCTTTGCAAAATGAACGACAATTACGTCTGAAAATGTTGTTGTTCCGTCAAAATCTGTCTGCATAAGACGATAAAACACAGCACCATCAAATGGCTGAAGGTCTATGGCTGAATATTGGTGAATTACATTGCTGTTGCCGGCGCCCTCTATACGCAATAAATCTTGAAAAGAAACAGCATCATTGGATCGTTGAATCGTAAAATAATCGTTGTTTGTTTCAGTTGCAGTTGACCAATTAAGCTGAATAGAAGATCCAACGGATTGACCTTCGAAACTTGTTAAAACGATGGGCATTGGATCTCCATTAGCATCACAACCCACGACCATATTACCGTTTAAAGTAATAGCTCCTGCACGACTAAGACCCCTTCCGTCCAACGATGCGCCATCCAAAAGACTGATAGCCCCGTCGGCGATAATAGTGCCTCTGAAAATGGAATTTTCACCCAAATCAACCGCTCCCACCACTTGCCAATACACATTGCAAAACGAGGCTGCGTTTTTAAGAATTACTTTTGAGCTTGGGCTTGTAGAAAGTGCCCCATTGATTTTAATTATAAAAATTCCACTGGGATCACCCTTTGCATCTAAAATCAAATCTCCATTCAAAGCAGAAGCGGTTGTAAGACAATATACTTTGCCTGGTCCCAAAACCAGACCGTTGCCAAATGGAGTTGTTATAGTGCTGTCGCAGATTAGTCCGGTCATAAAACTATACGCAGCGCTTACATCCACCGCGGCCTGTGCTGCAACAATATCTGCAACATGAACTTCTCCCATAACCGTCGGACTCCCCGTATATGCACCCACATTAGTGCCTGCATCGCCCCAAATGATTGTTGAGCCGGTATTATTAAAGTCTCCTGCAGCAGTAAACAACGCGAAACTTGAATCAGTACCTATATCAGGTGCCTGTCCAAAAGTTGGTCCGCTAAAAAATGAAGAAATACACAATGTCATTATGTATATGAAGTTTCTTCCGTGATAATTTAAACTTATAAGCGCTTTCATTTTGAGATATATTAGTGAATACAAAGTTGATACATTATAGGCCAAAACCCATTATATACAACTGGAAATTGTTTATACATTTCACTGATTGTGAATTAATTAAGATTACAAATGTGGATAGCCTTCGCTGATGTTGTAACGCGGCTTTCAGACACACCGAAAGCAATTGAACGGATAAAAAAAACGCTGAGTGCAACCTTCCGGTAAACGTAAGCCAACGATTTGCTTTATTCCGCTAAGAAAAATATTTATCTTTGAAAAAAATCTCTCCCATGAAAAACATGCTTCTCATCAGTAATTCCACCATGGCCGGGGCTCCGTACCTTGGCTGGTGCAAGGAAAAAATAGTATCCTTCTATAAAAAATACAATGTCAAAAAAGTGCTGTTCGTCCCGTATGCCGGCGTCAATCTGGTGGACGAAAGCATCGAAGCATCGTATGATGCATACATCAACCGCGTGGCCGGTGTGTTTGCCGAATTCGGCATTGAATTCACTTCGGTACATAAAGAAGCTGATCCTGTTGCAGCCATGAAAAACGCTGAAGCCATTTCGGTCGGCGGCGGCAATACGTTCTATCTCGTTCACATGTTGCACAAAACGGGACTGATGGAAGTCATCCGCGAGAAAGTGCTGCAGGGAACGCCCTATTGCGGCTGGAGTGCCGGTTCAAACGTTGCCTGCCCTGCCCTGTTTACCACGAACGATATGCCTATTGTGGAGCCCGCAAGTTTCAAATGTCTGAATGTAATTCCGTTTCAGATCAACCCGCATTATCTCGATGCCAATCCCGAAGGACATGGCGGCGAAACTCGCCAGCAGCGCATCGAGGAATTTCTCACAGTCAACCGCAGCACTGTTGTTGCCGGCCTTCGCGAAGGTTGCTACTTTGAATACAACGAAAAAGGAATTTCTTTGGGCGGCGACCGCCCCTTGATTGTCTTCAACTACGGCAAACCAACGCAGGAATTTGAGCCTGGAAGCGATATCTCAACCCTCGAAGGGTTCTGAACCCTTCGAGGGTTTACGCTCCCTTCGAGGGTTTACTCTCCCCAGTCTTCAAAGCTTCTGATCGCAAGAATCTCGTCTTTTCGTTGAAGATGGATTGCCGCAAAATTATCTTTCCCGTCAACTTTTGAAAGAATAAATTTCTTATCAAGCCAGCTCTCTGCCTCATTAAAATAGGCGTTATACGATGACCAGTGAAAATCAAAAACGCTGTTTGAAAATTTATGTTTTACTGGGTTCAGATGAACATAAAGAAGTGCAGTAATAAAATGGTCTTCATTGGTGATGAGTGTCCGCTTGAATCTTCCTCTGAATAAACTTCCGCTTCTACCCTGCTCCTTATTGAATGCCTGTGCATAAGCATTGAAAAAATGCGAAAACGGATAATGCAATTTCCCGTTTTCGCATTTTGAGTCTTCCCTGAATTTCAGTAAAAAATGAAAGTGATTACTTAAAAGACAATATGCATAAACATCACACATTGGCGAAATGTATTGCTTAAATAATTCTATAAAAAATCTTCTGTTTTCTTCGGAAATGAAAAGCCGCTCCTTATTATTGCCCTGATTGTAGATGTGATAAATCTGACCTTTCTCGAGTATAGGAAGATTGTCACTCATAGTCTTAAATTTTAAATTTACTAATCCCTCGCTTAACCACCCCTCGAAAGGTTTAGAACCCTTCGAGGGGTAGTATCACTCAGCTGAAAACTCCCGGATTTTATTTCGATAGGTCATTAATATATTGGCGCGCGAAACAAAACCGACATATTTTTCGCCATTCAGCACCGGAAGATTATACCAACCCGTTTTCCGGAACTTGACCATAGCTGTTTCAAGATTATCGTTGAGCGAAACCGAGTCCTTTGCTATTTGCATAAGGTCTCGCAAATAGACCGTATCATATTTCGTCTGCTCAAACATAAGCTGCCTGACCGAGTCAAGCGTAATCACACCAAGATAGTTGAAGTATTCATCAACAACCGGAAAAAGGTTGCGTTTCGATTTTGAAATAACATCAACCAATTCGCGCAGTGTCTGATCTGGATGAACCGTTTTGAAATCGCTTTCAACAACTTCATTAACTCTCAAAAGCGTTAATGCTGATTTGTCGCGATCGTGCGTAACCAGTTCGCCGCTGAGAGCCAGACCACGCGTATATATCGAATATGGCTCCCAGAGCCGCGTTGTGATGTACGCAATGCTTGAGGTGACAATCAGGGGAATAAACAATGCATAGCCACCCGTAATTTCTGCAATAAGGAATATGGCTGTGAGTGGCGCTGAAATCACGCCGGCAATCAGGCCAGCCATTCCGACCAGAATAAAATTTGATTGAATAAGGGTTGTAAATCCAAGTAAATTCACCACTTTTACAAAAGCGGCACCTGTGATGCCACCCATAAACAATGATGGAGCAAATGCGCCCCCGATGCCACCCGCGCCAGTTGTAAGCGACATTGCAGCAACTTTGAGAATTAATATCAAACCCAGATACCCAACAAACATCCAGGAATCCGCGTCGAAATTATAAAAAAATGAATTGTTGGATAGATCATGAATATTGCCGCTCAAAATCATGCGCATGGCTGCATAACCCTCACCATACAAAGGCGGAAACAAAAAAATGAGCAACCCAACTGCGCCACCGCCCAGAATTATGCGCCAGAATTTTTTTTTGATTTTTTGCACAGACTGCTCAATCCAGCTATTGGTGCGCAGAAAATAAACAGAAACCAGTCCGCATACAATGCCGAGAATTACGTAATACAATGTATTTCTGAATTCGAATGGTTCCTGAATTGAAAAATAAAATTCAATACTTTTACCAAGCATAAATGTCGATACGAGTGCCCCGGTAACAGCGCTTATAAGCAATGGAATGATCGAAGCCGCTGTAACTTCCAGCGCCAGCACTTCGATTGCGAAAATAACGCCCGCGATGGGTGCCTTGAAAATCGCTGCCAATGCGCCTGCCGTACCTGCTCCAATCAGCAGCATGCGTGTCTTGTGCGACTGTCCGAACCATAAGCCAATATTTGAGCCCATGGCCGCACCGGTTGCCAGAATCGGGGCCTCCATCCCTACAGAGCCACCCATGCCAGATGTAATAGAACAGCCAATCAATCCGGAATACATGAAATGCGGTTTCATCTTCGATTCGCCTTTTGACAAGGCTTTCAGGATTTTGGAAACGCCATGGCTGATATCGTCTTTGATGAGATAAACAGTAAATAAAACAGTGATCAAAATACCCAACCCGGGTAAAATCAAATAGTAGAAGTTTTCCGCATCTACATTGGCCTGTTCGCGCACATAGGCTTCAATATAATGCACCGAAGTCTTCAGGATTACAGCAGCCAGACCGGCAGTCAGGCCCACCACGATACTGAGCAACAGCACAAATTGCTTGTGCCTGATCAGTTTCCTTAGAAACAGAGCCGGTTTCCGTGTCATATAGTCATCCAAAAGCATGTGATATTTTTGTCAAAGATATTTATTTAACTTTGAAGGAAAATAATTTCAATGCTTCAATTTGAAAAATTCACACTTTCAAATGGACTGAAAGTGCTGGTTTATAATGATAAAACCACTCCGATGGCAGTCGTTAATATCCTCTACGGCGTTGGTGCCCGCGATGAAGATGAAAACCGGACCGGATTTGCTCATTTGTTCGAACATCTCATGTTTGGTGGCAGTATTAACATTCCTGAATACGATACGCCTCTCGAAAAAGTCGGTGGCGAAAACAACGCTTTCACCAACAACGATATCACAAACTATCATATCACACTCCCCGCGCAGAATATAGAAACTGCATTCTGGCTCGAGTCTGACCGCATGCTCAGTCTGGCTTTTTCGGAAAAATCGCTCGAGGTGCAACGAAAAGTAGTTATTGAAGAATTTAAACAGCGCTATCTCAATCAACCTTACGGAGATGCGTGGCTGTATCTGCGACCTTTGGCATACAAAGAACACCCATACAAATGGTCCACCATCGGTAAGGAGCTTAGCCATATCGAAAATGCGACCATGAGCGATGTTCGTGCGTTTTATGACAAGTGGTACAATCCCGCAAACGCCATCATGGTTGTGACTGGTCCGCTCGAAACTGATACGGTAAGAAAACTTGCCGAAAAATGGTTTGGCAGCATTAATAAGACACACGCTGCCGCACATAATGTTCCACAGGAACCCGAACAAAATGAAAAAAGAGAGTTGACACTTGAGCGCGATGTTCCGTTCAGGGCTTTGTATCAGGCCTACCACATGGCAGGACGCGAAAATCCGGATTACAAAGTATGCGATCTCATCTCTGATCTGCTCTCAAATGGCGCTTCGTCAAGGCTGTATCAGAATCTTGTCAAAGACAAAAATTATTTTTCAGGTCTGAACGGCTACATCACCGGCGATTACGATCCGGGGCTTTTTGTCATTCATGGAGAGCTCACCGGTGGATATTCCTTCAACGATGTAATACCCGCAATCAAAAAAGAAATTGAGGAAATTAAAAAAGGAAATTTCAGCGACCGTGAACTGGAAAAAGTGAAAAATAAAATCGAATCGACATTCGAGTTTTCAAAAACCAGCTGTCTGAACAATGCTATGAATCTTGCATACAACGAATGGATGGGCGATGCTGATCGCATTAATCATGAAGTTGCAAAATACCGTGCAATCACGCGGGAGGATATTTGCCGGGTTGCAACTTCGGTCTTTCGCGATGAAAATCTTTCACAACTTTTATACGAGCCGCGAAAATAACTTTTTGCATTTTTGATTGTCAAACAAGAAATTATGAACACAACAGATATTAACCGTTCAATCGCACCGGCAGCTGAATCACTGCAGTTTGGCGGTTTTCCGGCTTTCACCGAAACAAAAATAAACAACCAGTTCCCTTGCTTTTGTTTTGAAAATTTCAATTCCGAAGTAGTCCGACTGGATATTCTGGTTAAGTCAGGTTCATGGATTCAGCAAAAGCCGCTTCAGGCCTCGTCAATGGCCCGAATGATGACAGAAGGAACAAGGCAGTTCAATTCTTTTCAGATCGCCGAAGCCATTGATTTCGGTGGCGCTTATATTGATGTAACGGCATCAAACCATCATACTACCTTCAGTATTTTTGCCGTCAAACATATCCTGGTAAAACTCTTTCCAATATTAAAGTCAATCCTGACTGAAGCAACTTTTCCGGAAGAAGAATTCAGGGTGATTCTTGCCAATAATAAACAGGAATTTATAATCGGCAACAGAAAAGTAATGAATCTTGCCCGACGCATTTTTCCTTCAATGCTTTATGGTGAAAAACATCCATACGGAAAAACAATTTGCGAAGCCGATTTTGACAATCTTGTTACAGAGGACCTCAAACACTTATACAATCATCTGCCGTTTGGCGAATTGAGCTTGTACATTGGTGGCAACATCGATTCGGATGTTATCGCTTCACTCAATGATCTTTTGAAAGACATTAACAATAATGGAAGCGGAATTCCTGAACAGGAATTTACAATTCAACCTTCTGCCGAAAAGGAAAAAATCGTGTTGGTTGAAGATGCAGTGCAGTCTGCAATCATGATGGGAATTCCTGTCGTTGGCCGCAGCCACCCTGATTTTCCCCTTCTGGCTTTGACAAATACAATACTGGGTGGATACTTCGGAAGCCGGCTGATGAAAACCATTCGCGAAGAAAAAGGTTTTACTTATGGCATTTCTTCTGGTTTGGCCCTGCGTGCAAAAGCATCGCACCTTTCTATTCAAACTGAAGTTAATACAGATATTACTCAACAAGCTCTTGATGAAATTTTCAAGGAAATTTCGCGTTTATCTGCAGAGAAAGTGCTGATGGAAGAATTGAATATTGCGCGCAATTATATTTTCGGAAATCTGCTTCGCAGTCTGGATGGGCCTTTTGCGCTGACTGAAAAACTTATGCACATGCATGCTGACAACCTTGATCCGAAAAAATATTTCAGAAACTATTGGGATTCCATCGCAAACGCAAGTCCAGAAGATGTTTTGCTAACTGCAAAAAAATACCTGAATCCTGATGAAATGCGGGTTCTGATAGTAGGAAATAAAAAATAACACATGATACAGCGGCTGAAATACTCATTGTTCTTCATACTCCTGCTTTGGAGAACATTGTCTTTCGCTGCACTGGATGCCCCTTCGCTGCGATGCCTCGACGTTAAAGCAAATGGCGATGTTGAATTATCCTGGGTGATTCCGACTGATCCAACTGCGGTTTTCGATTCATATCAGATATTTCATTCAACCACTCTGGCAGGCCCTTACGCATTGGTGGCAACTATCCCGGTTTATGCTCAGAATAATTGGCTGCACGTTGGTGCAAACGCACAAACTACTCCCGGTTTTTATTACATGATTACCGTTTCCGATGCACCGGTTTTTCAATATTCTGTTCCATCCGATTCATTAGGCACCATGATGCTTACCGCATTGAATCCACTTAACGGGACAGCGCCACTCAGCTGGAATTCGCTCCACATGCCGCCTCTGGGCACTTCCGGAAATTACAATGTGCTTTACGAATATCCGGCAGGCACCTGGAATGCAGCAGGAACAACACTCTTCACATCCTTTTTGGACACAATCGACATTTGCAACAATCAGGTAAATTTCAGAATTGAACAGACCGATGCCTCAGGTTGTATTTCTGTTTCTTCCATCGACGGCGATGTTTATCAAAACATCATTCCGCCCGACATCCCCGAACTGGACAGCGTTTCGGTGAATCCAGCAACGCAAAATGCTGTAATTGGCTGGCAGCCTTCTTCTTCAGGTGATACCGAAGGCTATATTATTTATCTTTTTACCGGAGTGTGGATGCCCATTGATACGGTATGGGGCATAAACACTACTACCTACGAAAATTTATCTTCAACGGCTGATCTGAATTCCGAATCCTATTGTGTGGCCGCCATCGATTCATGTGCCACAACAAGTCCGCTCACAACAGGGCATTCAACCATTTTCCTCAGCAGTACCGTTGATCCTTGCAACCGCAGTGTAAATCTCAGCTGGTCGGCTTACAGCGGTTTTCCCGGTATTACTGAATACATTATTTATTTCGCTGAAAATGGTGGCTCATGGTCTGTTCTCGATGTGGTCTCAAACTCAACAGTCCAATATGAAATATTAAATCTTGAAAACGACAGCTCGTATTGTTTTTACATATCAGCCGTTTCAATAAACGGAGATACTACTTCCTCCAATTTTTCATGCGAGCTGGTCGATTTTCCAGAACTGCCGGCTTATGTTTATATCCGGTATGCCTCAGTCAACACCGACGGCAGTGTTGATCTGAAATGGGTAAACGACCGCAATGTGTATGTTCTCGGTTATTCGCTGCAACGCAGCCTGTCGCCTACTGGACCATGGACTTCGATCGATTACAAGTCGTATACAGCAACACCTGAGTACATTTTTACAGATGCAACAGCGAACGCAGATCTGCAGTCGGTTTTCTATCGCGTTGCTGTAATTGATTCATGCAGCAACGAAGCCATGCACAGCGATACCGCTAGAACTATTTTTCTGAGGGGCGAACCACTGGGCGATCTTTCAAACGAACTTATCTGGAATGATTATGAGGGCTGGCCTACCGGAGCACAGGAATACAAATTGCACCGCATGATTGATCATGTTCCGGATCCGGCACCCATAGCCACTTTTGCTGCCGGCGCCGAATATTATGCCGATGATGTTGCACCCTATTATTTGAGTTACGGATTATTCAACTATCGGATTGAATGCATTGAAGCTGCCGGGAATCCGCTTGGATACAATGATACAACATGGTCCAATCAAATTGAAATTCAGCAATTGCCACGCTTGTTCATCGCAAATGCATTTTCGCCGACCGGTTACAATACAACTTTTTGCCCGTTTGGAGTGTATATTGACCACACCTCTTATTCATTCATAATCTTCAATGAACTCGGCGAAGAAATGTTCAACACTACTGATTTTTACGAATGCTGGGATGGCACCAACGACGGTTCACCTGCTCCCTGTGCTGTTTACCACTACATTCTTCGCATGACTTTACCCGGAGACCTTGCATTTACAAAACGGGGACATATTACGTTGCTTCGGTAAGAGTGAACTAATCTTTTCAGCGTGCATTGCAATTTTGTGCACAAAAAAACCCGCCATTTCAGCGGGTTCAATATTGTTTGATCTGAGATTTTAGTTGCTGGATTCTTCAACAAGGTCTCTGATATCTTTAACTTGTTTCTGCATTGTGATTTGCACTTTTGAGAAATTATTTACAGGCCAGCCTTGCCAAAGAACATAGTTTCCCTGATTGTCTTTTGAATTGTATGCAGCCGTAGTCATATCATCAATTTCCCAATACATGGTTTCATAGTCTTCGGAGAAATCGACTTTCACATCCATAAACTTGTGGTAAACCACAACATCCAGGTAATCATTGCCGATACCAATCATTTCAAGCAGCGTAGTCAGAGCAGCCTGACCGGGAAGGCCTTCCAGTTTCATTTCGAGGGTAAAGCGTGGTTGCACACCACCGCCAATAAAAAATTCACCGCCATTAAAATTCAAACTTGCATAATTGAAAACCTGATCGATTGAGCTGGCTATGTTCACATATTTACTGTCGCCATAAACTACATACATCATAAGCGGTCCCGCCGTTGAAACGATGGTGCCGTCGCTGCTAAGATGGAATGCTGTAATCGGGAAATTAACACGGGGTGTAATATCCTGTCCGGTGTTCATGTCGTAAGCTTTATTAACAAGCCAAACACCTTCCATTTGAGTTTTAGTAGGTGGTTCTTCCTGAAGGAGATCGCATGACGATAAAGTGAAAATCAACACAAGGGCTGACCAAAAGAGTAGATTCTTTTTCATAGAAGTATAATTTGAACAGCAAATATAACAAAAACGGGGCCGTTAATAAATTCTTTTAACAGGAAAAAAAAAATTGTACTTTTGATTTTCTCATAACCAGCATGAAATTAAGTGTTTTTATACCCTGTTTGACCGACCAGTTCAAGCCTGAGTCCGCTCAAAACCTTTTTAAGGTCCTGCGACATCTGGGCGTTGAAGTGCATTATCCCGATCAGCAAACTTGCTGCGGGCTCGTTGCATACAATGCCGGACATTGGGATGAAGCTCGTTTTATTGGTGAAAAATTCATCCATGAGTTTGCATCAGACCATTATGTCGTAATGAGTTCGGCTGCCTGCGCCAACATGGTAAAACACAATTACAACCGGTTTTTCTACAACACTTCGTTTCATCTTGAATATAAGAAATTACAAACAAGGGTTTTTGAATTGTCAGACTTCCTGATTAATGTGCTTCACGTTTCAGCCTGGAAAGGAAAATTCAAGGCAAAAGTGATGTTGCATATTGAAAGCAGTGCCGTCATCGACTATCATCTGTCGGATGAACCACTTCAACTTCTTAAAATGATCGAGGGCGTCACTTTGGTCGAGCCAGCGCATCACAAGTCAGGCTGCGGATTCGGAGGTGCTTTTTCGGTTATGTATTCGGAATTAAGCACCGATTTTGCGCTGGAAGAACTCAACCAGGCCATCGCTGCCGGAGCTGAATACATTATTACCATAGAAACTTCGTGTGTGTTGCAGCTCGAAAGTGTAGCCATTAAACATGGCCTCGATATAAAAATAATGACTTTACCGGATTTGCTTGCCGAATCGCTCCGTTTTTCCGATGCCATTTTCAACGAGGATGATCAGATGGCCATTGGATGATCCTGAAACTGATCTTCACACGCCAATATCTGATTAATCCTTTAGTAAATTCCTACAAATTACTTACTTTTGCAGTTGTCTCAAAAAATATGTCTGTGAAAAAAATTCTTTTTAAAGCGTTTCTGGCTGTTGCCGCAGTAGCTTTTCTGTCGTGCAGTACCGAACTTGATATAAACGGAAACAAAAAAGAAGTGATGATTGTGTATGGCATTCTTGATGCCACAACCAGCACACAATACATCAAAATCAATCGTGCCTTTCTGGGCGAAGGGAATGCGCTTGAATATTCGCAAATTCCGGACAGTACGCTATATCCTTATCTGCTAAATGTAACACTGGATGTATTAAATAGCAGCGGACAGTCAGTTCGGCAATATGTTGCCGATACAGTTCATATATGGAAAGATGGCGGTGTTTTCTTCACCGGATTCCAACCCTATTACCGCATCAAACTCAACGATTACACTACTACAGCTACCGGAGACACCGTTTGGCTCAGCTCAAGCTATACATACAAACTTACTATCGTTGACCCTGTTACAGGAAATATTTATGAAAGCGAAGCCCCGGGTATCAGTTCCTTCGTTCTCGAAAAACCCAATCCCATTTTTTCGAAAATCAGCTTTTACAACGATGGAACTAAAAATGTCGAATTCAATTCTGTATTAAACGGAAAAATGTATGAAGTAAAATATGTTTTCCATTACTATGACGTGTATGACAGTAATCCAAACGATACCATTGAAAAAACGAATGACTGGACTGTTGGTTATACGACCTCAGTTACAACCGCAGGCGGTGAGGATATGACTGTGAGCTACAGCAACTGGGATTTTTTCTATCTTTTAGGTCAGCGATTGGAGGAAAGGGATGATGTTACGCGATTCCCCGGATACCTTTATATTTCTGTCACTATTGGGGCTGAAGACCTCAATACATACATCGATGTCAATCAACCTTCGAGTTCTATAATTCAGGAAAGGCCCAGTTTCTCAAATATCACAAACGGAATCGGGCTCTTCTCGAGTAAATATACATTCAGGAAACGCTTTACTCTTGATGACAATACGGTGGAATTGTTAAAGACCGGGGCCTATACAAATAAACTTAATTTTGTTGATTACTGGCCCAATTTTCCACTTCATTAATTATCATCTCTCATCGCAGACCGAAATCGTCAGCGCTTAATGCACTGGTGTAAATTGCTGATTGGTCTTTGCTTTAAGTTTCCTGTGATGTTGATTTTCGCATCAATAGTTTATTCGTACACTAATAATACTAAGTGAAATATTTGAGCGTCCAATAAAACATCTTGAATCGATAATGTATTGGTGGTTGGTAACAGAGGTGTCTCATGTCTTTAGAAAAACCAATAACACACTCCTGACTTCGCCATTGGGACACCCATTTTTTTCTGAAGTTTTTGAGGAAATTCATCCAATAAAAACAAAGGAAGAGTGTAAATACTTATTATGAATTTTTCCTGACCTGCAGCGCAGGTCAAACAATAATAGCCCGGCCATTCTGGCCGGGT